>Ga0097677_1000050_pt1 | contig 213651 bp, 193 predicted proteins | sample ThiBiot_500_biof_FD_72842 | JGI IMG/M metagenome (GOLD analysis project Ga0097677, IMG submission 72842) | Wastewater bioreactor microbial communities from Cape Town, South Africa - Thiocy_expt_500_biof - 1398105537950 (version 2) (version 2) ...
TAAAGTTAGAACCCGAAGCAAGCATGGTGCTGCTGTTTTGAGCAGGTGCTGTCAGGTTCACCTGAAAAGTGCCAACCCTAAGCAATATGTCCTGAGATTTTTTATCTCCATTTCCATTCTTAGCCTTAATAAGAAAACCTATTCTTCCTATTCCTGTCCTATTATAAAAAGCAGTTGGAACAAAACTTATCGAATAGGTATCATTGGCAGAATTATAGGTCAGGCGGTTGGCTTCGTTAGAGTTCCCCCAATCGCCATTAGTTGGGCAGTCGGCATTGTTTTGGTCATTCAAATCGAAAGACCATGCCCAAATATAAAGGGCATTGCCTGCAACTCCCCAGGTCGCTTCATTAATACTGCTTCCGTTGAAAGTTAGTGTAATTGACTGGTTCTCTTCAAAAGTCGCCGGCGTTACCGAATAGGTTACGGTTTGTTGTTGCGACCAGGCATAAGAAGCAATCAATAAAAATAATAGGGTAATTTTTTTCATATTGTATTATTTAAAAAAGGCCGCCTGAAACCAGGCAGCCCTTTTGTCTTTTTTTATAAGCCTCCTACTACTGCTGTTCCGTCAAAATTAACAGTCAGTTCCAGGTTTGCTGTACCTCCACCAATAGCAAAGTTTGGAGCATCTGGATTGTAAACCACTTTTGGATCACTGTTTCCTACATTGAATTTCCAGGCATTACTAGCGATAAAATTCCCAGCGTTTGCCGCTCTGAATTTCATTTCTCCAGCAGCCAACGATGCAGAAATTGTAAATTTATTTGCTGCAAAATTATAAGTCATGGCTGTTTCATTGTCCCAACCACCTGCAGTAGCAGAACCTATAATACCCCAGTTCATCTTAACTGATTTGTATTTTAAGTTGTCAATATCAACCCAGATGTAGTAAAGTCCGTTTCCATCATTTTCTGCCACTTTGATATCACCACTATCTCCTGCATTTTTAAGATTCCCGTCCTGAACTCCACCAATTACACCGTAGTTCCCGTTATCCCAGGTTCCTTGCTCTCCAATAAACTTAAATCCTTCGCCTGCGGCTACTTTTACATAACCTTCGAAAATTTTAGTTGTCCCATTACCAATATAACGCAATGGCATTGCAGTTGTATTATCCCATTGGTTTAATCCGTAATAAGCCTGAGGTGCTCCTACAAGATATAAAACCGGATCAAGCGCCACATAAGGTGTTACTGATATTGTAGCCACATTACTGTAAAGCGGTTCGAAAGTACCATTAACACTTGCCTTTACTCTTACTTCATAGTTTCCGGTAACAAAAGCCTCCCCACCTGCACCCAGAACAGCTCCATTCAAAGTTTCAACAGAAACAGACAATTGGTTGGCTCCAATTACAGAACCTAAAGAACGCGGAGTTGCAAATTCATTGCCCACAGCATCTAATTGAAGTTCATAATTGATTGCGACATTTTGGTCAAAATTAGCAGAAGTCCATACAAAGCGTTCTGCTTGATTTGCTGCGTTTTCTAAAAGAAGCGTATAGGTATTTGCTCCTTCAGGGGCTACTAAAACCGGTGCATCTTTAGCCGTTATTACCGGTCTGTCTTCAACATCGTCCGAGCTACATGAAACAGCCAGGACTGCGAATAATGCAATTAATGATTTTGCTATATTTTTCATATCTATATGATTTTTACTTTTATTAATATCCTGTATTTTGTTGTAAAGTTGGGTTGGCAGCTTTTGCTCTGTCCGGAATCGGGAACAATTTCAAATGATCTGAAATTGGTGCTCCGTTAGCAGAGTTGCCTTTCCATTGCCATAGGTAAGAACCGCCTGTGAATTTTCCAAAGCGAATCAAATCCTGGCGTCTGTGGCATTCCCAATATAATTCTCTGGATCTTTCTGCCAGGATAAAATCCAGGTTAAGATCTCCCTGAGATATAGTACCTGCATTCGCTCTGGTTCTTAAAGCGTTTACATAAGTTACTGCTTGTGAAAGTGAACCTTGACCTCTGACTGCCAATTCAGCATACATCAGATAAGCATCAGCCAAACGGAATAACGGGAAGTCTGTATCGACAAATGCTCCTGTTGGATTTGAACCGTTAGAACCATCGGATCTTTTGTTAGTCCATTTAGTTACTGCATATCCTTGCGTTTCGTCAGCAATACTGGCAATATCCAAAGTCTGTCCTGTTGTATGGAACATCGCTCTGTTATCTGAGGCTCCTGTTACATCGGCAAATTTATTTACAAATTCTCTTCTTGCTCTTAGTCCTTTCCAACCACCATCAACTCCAAAGTCGCTCGCGTTCATTGAACTCAAAATAGAAGCGTGAACTAAATAATTGGTTCCTCCACTGGTTGTGTATTGACCATCAAAACGTACCGGGAAAATAAATTCATTTTGCGCTCCATTCACATCGTTATCTGCCATAAACAAATATTTGTAAGGAACGTTGGCAATCTGGTAAGTTGAGTTTAAAACTGCCTGTAATGCATCAGCAGCTTCCGCATATTTAGGTTGCCCTATGTATACCTCAGCATTCAAATACAGTTTTGACAAAAGCATTTTTGCAGCAATCTTGTCAACTCTTCCGTATTCATTCGTTCTTGACTCTTTCAAATCAGCATCAATAGCAATCAATTCATCTTTTATGTAATTGAAAACATCGATTTTCTCTCTCTGTTGCGGATAAAAGAATCCAACAGGATCATTTTCTGTAACAATAGGCACACGTCCAAACAAATCCATTGCATGGTAGAGTGACAATGCTCTTAAAAATCTGGCTTCTGCTCTGTACGATTTCATATCGTTCAGGATAGCCGGATCAACATTTCTGCTACCTACTTTATCCGGAGTCGATTGTCTCAGAAACTCATTTGCCAAACTGATTTGGTAAAAGGTTCTGGAATACATTACATAAATGAACTCGTTGTTGCTTGTCCATGTATGAGAGTTCATTGATGGCAAATTACCATCCTGCCACGCTATTACCGACTCATCCGTTGGTAACTGTTGCAACGTATAGAATGCTCTCAAATAAGGACTGAAGTCATTTCTGATTCCTTGCAAATCTTCACCTCCATCACCTTCCCCATTTCCGGCTTTTGCCAATCCAAGGTAAAGTTTTGCCAAAAACATTCTGTAAGCTTGAGGGTTTTCGTAGAATTTTTCAGCTGTAAAGTCATCATCATCCTGTGGCATTACATCTAAATCGTCCGTACAGGAAACGCCTATTGCCATAATGACAAGCAATAGCAGCGCTTTCTTCCCTAGTATGTCTAACATTTTTTTCATTTTCATATTTTTTTAAAAATCTATATTAAATCCTAGCATGAACATTCTTGGTCTTGGATAGATAGTCTTATCAATACCGCCATAAATTTCAGGATCTACTCCGTCATAGTCCGTAATTGTAAATACGTTCTGAACGGCTCCATAGACTCTGAATTTGGATTTCTTTGTAGCAAAAGGATTTTGGATGGTATATCCTAACGTGATGTTATCTAATTTGAACCATGATGCATCCTGAATATAATAATCAGAGAAAAGTCTGTTGTTTCCTTCCAATTGGAAACCTGAGTTCAAATAATCGGAATTAATGTTGCTGATTACGTCATTATAACGAACACCTGCCTGCAACACACCTTTGTTTGAAGCAACGTTATTATACATATAGTTACCTAAGCTGGCTCTCCATGCAAATGAAAGGTCAAATTGCTTATAGCTCATATTGTTCATCATACCAAAAGTGTAATCTGCATTTGGTTTTTTGTATCTGTATTGGTCGGCTGTTGAAATAACACCATCCTGGTTTCTGTCAACATATACACCTTCAACCGGTTTTCCGTTTGCATCATATACTTGTTCATATACGTAAAAGGCATTAGGGCTGTATCCAACAGAGTTGATTTGGATTTTGTTTCCACCACCACCGTCAATATCACCTACAGGGTTATCAGACGGGATGTCTGTAATTTCCTGATTGTTGTATGTTGCATTGAATGTTGTAGTCCAGTTAAATCCTTCTCCACGGAAAATGTCATAGCTTACGCTGAATTCGACACCTTTAGAAGTAAAGTTCCCGTAGTTTCTGAATCCCTGGTTGGCCAGGTTGGCTCCGTCAGGAAAAGGAACAATCGCTAACAAATCAGATGATTTTTTCTCATATAAATCCAAAGATCCTCTTAATCTGTTGTCGAAAAAGCCATAATCAATACCAATGTTTCTGGTTTCGGTTTCTTCCCATTTCAGTCCTTTGTTATAACCTTCAGGTCTTCCTACCGGAACAAAAACGTTTCCAAATTGGTATTGTGCCTGAGTTGTTCCTGTAGTATATCTTTCGATATAAGCGAAACCGTCATTAATATCCTGTTGTCCTGTGATACCCCATCCTAATCTTAATTTAAGATCAGAAACAAATCTCACATTTTTCATAAAGCCTTCTTGTGATATTTTCCATGCAAAAGCAGCTCCTGGGAAGTTACCCCATCTGTTTTCTTTAGAGAATCGGGAAGTACCGTCTCTTCTGTAGTTTAAAGTCAATAAATACTTATCATCAAATCCTAAATTCATTCTTCCAAAATAGGACTGTAAGTTTACTGTAGGTCTTGTAAATACGTCTGGTTGCGCATTTGGATCATAAACGTTTCCTGTTGAGAAACCTACCCATTTGAAGTTTTGGTACGAATAACCTCCTGTTACATCCAAATTGAATTTTCCAATTTCTTTTGAATATACAAGGTAAGCATCTAACAATTTGTTTTCTTTATTTTCATTAAAATAGCTATAGGCACCATAATTCTGGTACGTTCCGCCACTGTAGCTTCCTGTTTGGAAACCGGCAGGGCTAAACGGCGCCAATGTGTTAGTCCCGTTACCGTCCTGTTTATCAAAACCAACATTCACAACCGCTCTGATGTCTTCAAAGAAATGCAGTTTATAGTCAACCTGGAAATTACCATACATTTTACGGTTGTCTGTAATGTTTCTTCTTTGATTTAGCAGCGATACCGGGTTCTGTTGTGCTCCGGTAACTACTCTGTCTCCGTCTGGCTCAAGCCATTCGAAATAACCTCCAAAATAAGAAGATGGATCATAAACCGATTGTGTAGGGTCAAAGCTTAAAGCATTACCAATAGCTCCTTCATCTGCAAAACGGTTGTCCTGCCATGAAATATTGGCATTCAGGTTAATTTTCAAATGGTCATCAAAGAATGATGGGTTTAACGCCAATGAAGTTGTAGTCCTTTTAAATTCTCCTGTTTTTAATAAACCTGGAATTTGAGTATAACCAACAGACAATCTGGCTGGCATAACCCCAAATAAGTTTCCTCTGATAGATAGGTTATTATCTACAGACATACTGGTCTGGAAAATTTCATCCTGCCAATCTGTTTTTGCATTTCCAAGCAATCCTATTTGTGTTGGCGAACCTACCTGGTTTACTAATGCTCTGAATTGGTCGGCAGACAATACGTCTACTTTTTTAGCCAATGTATTTACGGTAGTGACAGAATTGAAACTAACCTGCATATCGCCCTGGCTTCCTTTTTTAGTTGTAATGATGATGACACCATTCGAAGCTCTGGAACCGTAGATTGCCGTAGCAGAAGCATCTTTCAAAATAGAGAAAGACTCGATGTCATTCGGGTTTATAGAAGCCAATACGCTTGTAGAACCTCCACTTGCTTCATTATCTAAAGGAAGACCGTCAATTACAATTAACGGATCATTTTTGGCGTTCAAAGAAGAGCCTCCACGAATTCTGATTGTAGACCCCGAACCCGGCGCTCCGCTGGTTGTAATATTCAAACCTGCTACTCTACCATTTAACAGGTTTTCTGCAGTTGCATTTAAGCCACGGTTAAAATCTTTTTGAGAAATTACCTCTACGGCTCCGGTAGCATCCTTCTTTTTAACAGAACCATATCCTACTACAACAACCTCATCCAATTGCGAAGCATCTTCCTGTAAAATAACACTAATAGTATTTTGTGAAGAATAAGTGATAGTGGTAGGTTTATAGCCCAAAAAAGAGAACGTAATTACGTCCCCCGATTTTACTCCGGAAAGCGAAAAGTTTCCATCAAAATCGGTTGTGGCTCCATTGGTACTGCCCTGGACAGTCACACTGACTCCCGGCAAGGGCAATCCTGAAACCTCATCTCTGACATTTCCATTTAACGTGTTCTGTGCCAGCACACTAAACGGAAGCATCAGTAATAAAAGCAACAACTTTTTGTAAATTGTTTTCATACATTTTGTTTAGGTTAAAAATGAGTTTGTTTACCTTATATTTTTACTTCGAATGTTAAATCTATGTAAATATTTTAGACAAAAAAATCGTTTTCGTAAAAGCACCAACCGAAAACGTTTGCGTGTTGAAAACTTTAGCAAATACTCAGATTTTTTACCCGAAAATCGCTATTAATAAAAATTAAATTTATCTTTATTCAGAAATATTTACCTGACATTAAATACTATGCGAAAAAAAGTCACGCTAAAGCAAATTGCCAAAGAATTAGACGTATCGATTTCAACTGTTTCAAAATCGTTAAGAGACAGTCCTGAAATTAGTGAAGACACCCGCCAAAAAGTGCAGGCTTTTGCCAAATTATACAACTACAAACCCAACCTGATTGCCCTAAGTTTAAAAAATAAAAAAACCAAGACAATCGGCGTCATTATTCCTGAAATTGTACACCACTTTTTTGCCACAGTCATTAGCGGTATTGAACATGTGGCTAATGAACACGGCTATAATGTTATCGTAACGTTATCTGACGAATCTTTTGACAAGGAAGTAATCAACATGGAAATGCTTGCCAACGGAAGTATTGACGGTTTTATCATGTCGCTTTCCAAAGAAACCCAGCACAAAAAAGATTTCCACCATATTACCGAGGTTATCAATCAGGGAATGCCTGTGGTTATGTTTGACCGTGTGACAAACGATATTTTATGCGATAAGGTTATTATTGACGATAATCTGGCCGCCTATGAAGCGGTTCAGGATTTAATCGACAAAGGATTCAAAAAAATTGCGCTGATTACTACCGTTGATTATGTCAGCGTTGGAAAGCTTCGTACAGACGGATACATCAAAGCACTTAAAACAAACAATATCCCTGTTGACCCAAAACTCATATTGAAAATAGAAGATATTGATATCTGCGAACATCAAATTGAAGAACTCATTAATAATAATGAAATCGATGCTGTTTTTGCCGTAAACGAATTATTTGCCGTAACGGCCATTAAAGCCGCAAAGAAAATAAACCTTAAAGTTCCGGAAGATATTTCGGTTATCGGATTCACAGATGGCATTATTTCCAAATATTCCTCGCCAAGCATTACTACAGTAAGCCAGAATGGAATAAAAATGGGTGGCAAAGCGGCCAAGATGCTTATTGAAAGATTAGAATCAGAACAGGAAGAAGATGAACATTACAGAACGGAAGTTATAGAAACTCACCTCGTATTACGAGAATCTACGCCATCGTTGTAGTTGCACTCAAAACACTGAATATCAAATAAATAAAAATATATTTTTCCTCTTTTGCCGATTGTTAAATATTCCATTTTTAATTTCGGGTATAAAAAAATTATATATTTGTAACGATTATCAATGCTTATATTTTTACTTCGAACGAAAGATTAAGTCTTGATAAGCCATTAACGCTTATCGTATATCAATCAATAAATTACGATAATGAAAAAGCGTAAATTAAGTTTTCTGGATATCTGGAACATGAGTTTTGGCTATCTGGGAATACAAATGGGATTTGCCCTGCAAAATGCAAATGCCAGCAGAATTCTACAAATCTTCGGCGCCGACGTACACAGCCTGTCATGGTTTTGGATTGTTGCCCCACTAATGGGATTGATTGTCCAGCCAATTATAGGCCACTATAGCGACAGAACCTGGACACGTTTTGGCAGAAGAAAACCTTATTTTTTAATCGGTTCGGTTTTGGCAGCACTGGGATTAATACTCATGCCACAATCTGCGTTGCTCACTGCTTTTATGCCTGCTCTTTGGGTAGGTGCCGGAATGCTCATGATTATGGATGCTTCATTCAACATTGCAATGGAGCCTTTCCGTGCCTTAGTAGCCGACCTGCTTCCTGCCGACCAGAGAACATTGGGTTTTAGCGTGCAAACTGCCCTGATAGGGTTTGGTGCCGTAATAGGTTCGTGGCTTCCATATGCCTTAAACAAATGGTTTGGAGTTTCCAGTGAAGCTCAACCGGGTGAAGTTCCTTATCATTTAATCCTATCCTTTATTATTGGTGCCGCCGTTTTGGTTGGAGCCGTATTATGGACCATTTCTACTACCAAAGAGTACTCGCCGGAAGAACTGGAAGCTTTTGATAAGGCAGAAGGAATCGTCCATGAGGAAGAAGAAAAAGGAAGCCTGTTGAATATTTTCAGTGACTTTGGAAACATGCCTCAAACCATGAGACAACTCGGATGGGTACAATTCTTTTCCTGGTTTGCGTTATTTGGAATGTGGGTTTTTACGACTCCGGCAATAGCACACCATATCTATGGACTTCCGTTAGAAGACACGCACAGTAAAACCTATCAGGAAGCTGGCGACTGGGTGGGAATCATCTTTGGGGTTTACAATGCCGTTTCGGCTGTCTTTGCCTTCTTTTTACCCGCAATCGCTAAAAAAATAGGACGAAAATCTACACATGCTTTTTCATTAATCGTGGGAGGAATCGGGCTGATTTCAGTCTATTTTGCACCAAGCCCAAACTGGCTAATCGTCTCAATGATTGGAGTTGGTATTGCATGGGCAAGCATTCTTGCTATGCCTTATGCCATCCTTTCAGGCTCTATTCCGGCCAAAAAGATGGGTGTCTACATGGGAATTTTTAATTTCTTCATTGTAGTTCCCCAAATCATCAACGCCATCATTGGCGGACCTATCGTTAAATACATTTATGGCGGTAACCCAATCTATGCCATTGTAACCAGCGGAGTCGCTTTCATTATCGCTTCCTTTTTTGTGTTGCGGGTAAAAGATACTGACGACACCGTAAAACAATAAACCATTGAAAACAAAAGCATTTATATTCGATTTAGACGGAGTAATCGTCGATACCGCCAAATATCATTATCTGGCCTGGCAAAAAATAGCTAACCAGCTGGGTATTGAATTTACTCCGGAACACAATGAAGAACTAAAAGGGGTAAGTCGTGTACGCTCATTAGAACTTATACTTCAATTAGGAAAAATAGAAGCGAGTCAGGAAGACAAAGACAAATGGCTTACACAAAAAAATGAGGATTACCTGTCTTATCTGGTAGATATGGATGATAGCGAATTGTTGGCGGGAGTACTGCCAGTTCTGCATTATCTGAAAGAAAGAAAACAACTGATTGCTTTGGGCTCTGCCAGCAAAAATGCCAGACCAATTCTGGAAAAAACAGGCATTATCCACTATTTTGATGCTATAGTCGATGGCAATGATGTTTCCAATGCCAAACCCGACCCGGAAGTTTTCCTTAGGGCAGCAGAATTATTAAAAACCGCTCCTGAAAATGCTATCGTTTTTGAAGATTCTGTAGCCGGCATACAGGCCGCTAACATTGCAAATATGACAAGCGTAGGAATCGGAGAAGCAAAAATTCTGCACGAAGCCGATTATATTTTCCCTGACTTTACCCATATAGAAACAAATTTCATAGAAACTTTAGTGAATAAATAAAATGAATCAAGATTATATAGTACCAAATAATTGGTCAATCATAGAAGAAGGATTTGATGCAGAAAGAATAAAATCTTCCGAAAGTTTATTTAGTATTGGAAACGGTGCCATGGGACAGCGTGCCAATTTCGAAGAAAGCTATTCCGGAGAAACTTTTCAGGGAAGCTATATTGCCGGAATCTACTATCCGGACAAAACAAAAGTGGGTTGGTGGAAAAATGGCTATCCGGAATATTTTGCCAAAGTACTCAACGCACCCAACTGGATAGGAATAGACATTGAAATTAATGGTGAAAACCTCGATTTAAATACCTGCACCGAAGTCAGGAATTTCGAGCGCGAATTAAATATGAAAGAAGGATGGTACCACCGTTCTTTTGAAGCCACATTAAAAAACGGAACCCAAATAAAAGTAGATGTTCGTCGTTTCCTTTCGCTCAATTCTGATGAATTAGGTGTTATTAATTATGAAATTACACCATTAAATAAAGACGCAAAAATCGTTTACAAACCTTACATTGACGCAGGAGTAAAAAATGAGGATGCCAACTGGGAAGAAAAATTCTGGGAACCGCTGGAAACAAAACATTCCGGCAATGAAGCCTTTGTTGTTGCCAGAACATTCAAGACCCATTTTAATGTGGCCACCTACATGTCAAACAGCATCTTTTTAAATGGCCAGAACCTCAACACTACTCCTGTGAATGTTGAAGCTTCTGCAGAAAAGATTCTTTTCGCCTATGAAACAGAAGCAGCTAAAGGAGAAAAATCATCCATCCAAAAATTTGGTGGCTATACGGTTTCTCTAAACCATGAGAACTCTCAATTAATTACGGCTGCCCAAAACGCCATTGCTAAGGCAAACGTAAAAGGTTATGAAACCTTATTGCAGGAACAGATTGAAGCCTGGGCAAAAATCTGGGAAATGTCAGACATCACTATCGATGGCGACGTAAAGGCACAACAAGGTATTCGTTTTAATATTTTCCAACTGAACCAAACCTATTCCGGAAAAGATTCCCGATTGAATATAGGACCAAAAGGCTTTACAGGAGAAAAATACGGAGGTTCAACCTATTGGGATACCGAAGCCTATTGCATTCCGTTTTATATGGCGACTAAAGACCAGCAGGTTGCCCGAAATTTGCTGACCTACCGATACAACCAACTGGATAAGGCAATCGAAAATGCCGAAAAATTAGGCTTTACAAACGGTGCTGCCCTTTTCCCGATGGTCACCATGAACGGAGAAGAATGCCATAACGAATGGGAAATTACCTTTGAGGAAATCCACAGAAACGGAGCTATTGCCTTTGCCATCTACAACTATCATAGATTTACAGGAGATTACACTTATATTCCTGAAAAAGGTCTGGAAGTATTAATTGCTATTGCCCGTTTTTGGCATCAGAGAGCAACGCTTTCAACCGTCAAAGACCAGTTCGTAATTTTGGGAGTTACCGGCCCGAACGAATATGAAAACAACGTAAACAATAATTTCTATACCAACTATCTGGCAAAATGGTGCATTGATTATGCTGTAGAGCAAATTGAAAAAGTACAGAAAGAATATGCTGCTGATTATTCCCGAATTGTTTCAAAAACAAAGCTGGAAGCCGGAGAAATAATCAATTGGAAAAAAGTTGCCGATAAAATGTACCTTCCATATTCTGAAGAACACGACGTTTATCTGCAACAGGACGGATTCCTGGACAAGGAACTGGTTAAAGTTCATGATTTGGATAAAAGCCAAAGGCCTATCAACCAAAAATGGTCATGGGACAGAATCCTGCGTTCTCCATACATCAAACAGGCTGACGTTTTACAAGGATTTTATTTCTTTGAAGATCATTTCTCAAAAGAGCAATTGGAAAGGCATTTCGATTTTTATGAGCCTTTTACAGTACATGAATCTTCGCTTTCTCCTTGTGTGCACTCCATTCAGGCAGCCACTTTAGGACGCATGGAACAGGCCTATACGTTCTACTTAAGAACTTCGCGTCTGGACCTTGACGATTATAACAAAGAAGTGGAGGAAGGTTGCCATATTACAAGTATGGCCGGAACCTGGATGAGCATTGTTGAAGGTTTTGGAGGTTTGCGTGTCAAAAATGACACCTTGCATTTTGAACCAAAAATCCCGGAGCAATGGCAAGGCTATTCCTTCAAAATCAATTTCAGAAATCAGATATTGCAAGTTTTCGTAAATGCCAGCGAAACTAAATTTACCTTAGAAGGAACTCAGGAACTCACCGTTTATGTCAACGGAAAAGCAGTACTTGTAGAACCCAATACTTTGGTAACCGTATAAATACCACCACCCAACCCTTTCAGAGGTAAATGCTCTGAAAGGGTTCTTAAAAACTAAACAATGAATTTTACAAAAAAAATAAACCTGTTAGTGCTCCTTTTATCGGTTTCGGCTTTCGCCCAAATTGATAAGATAGAGCCTCCTTTCTGGTACGCCGGAATGCATAACCCTGAACTTCAGATTATGTTTTACGGAAAAAACATAGCACAGTACGAAGCCTCCGTTTCTAACAATGTGGTTATCAAAAACGTGGTAAAAACTGAAAATCCTAACTACATTTTCATTACAATCGACACAAAAAATATTCCTGCTTCTGATTTTGTCTTTTCATTCAAAAACAAAAACAAGGTAGCCTTTACAAAAAAATATACGCTGAAAGCTAGACGTAAAAATTCGGCTCAGCGAAAAAGTTTTGATTCGTCAGACCTAATCTATCTTATCATGCCGGACCGTTTCGCCAATGGTAATCCAAACAACGATACCGATAAATCGTTGAATGAAAAAGCAGACCGCAGCCTTCCGGGAGGTCGTCATGGCGGAGATATCGAAGGAATCATAAAACACCTAGATTATTTGGAAGAATTAGGAGTAACAGCAATTTGGAGCACACCACTTTGCGAGGACAACGATAAAGTTCATTCGTACCATACCTACGGACAGTCTGATGTGTACAAAATTGACCCGCGTTATGGAACCAATGAAGAATATGTTCGCCTTTCGGCAGAATTGAAAAAACGCAACATGAAACTCATCAAGGATTATGTGACCAACCATTGGGGTGCAGAACACTGGATGTATAAAGACCTGCCTACCTATGATTGGATTCACCAATTCCCAGGGTTTTCACAATCTAATTATAGAATGACAACACAATTTGACACCAATGCTTCTGCTATTGATGCCAAAAATTGTATGGACGGATGGTTTGTTCCTTCCATGCCCGATTTGAATCAATCCAATCCGTTAGTCTTGAATTACCTGATACAAAATGCTATCTGGTGGATTGAATATGCTGATTTGGACGGATTTAGAGTCGACACCTATTCTTATAATGACAAAATCGGGATTGCAAAATGGACGAAAGCCATCACCGACGAATATCCATATTTCAATATCGTAGGTGAGGTTTGGATGCACGACCAGGCTCAGATGTCGTATTGGCAAAAAGACAGTCCAATCAGTGCCATACAGAGTTATAACTCCTACCTGCCAAGCGTTATGGATTTTACATTGCACGATGCTTTTGGAAATGTTTTCAACGAAGACAAAGCCACGTGGAATGATGGGATGATTAAGGTATACGATAATTTCGCCAATGATTTTTTATATCCTAACGTAAACAACCTTCTGACTTTTGTAGAAAACCACGATACCGGAAGATTTAACCACATCTACAAAAACGATTTCAGGAAATACCAGATGGCTATGGCGTTAATCGCTACCGTGCGCGGAATTCCGCAAATCTATTATGGTTCCGAAATAGGAATGGCGGGAGACAAAGGAAAAGGAGATGCCGATATCCGTCAGGATTTTCCGGGTGGATGGACAGGTGATAAAAACAACGCTTTCACCAAAGCCGGAAGAACGGAAGAGCAAGCTAAGTTTTTTGACTTCTCTTCAAAATTATTCCAATGGAGAAAAGGGAAATCCGTTATCCATTCCGGTAAAATGACACATTACATCCCGGAGGATAATGTGTATGTTTATTTCAGATATAATGACAATGAAACCGTGATGGTAATCATCAACAATGCTGCTCAGCCAAAAACATTTAAGACCGTACGTTTTCAGGAAAACATCAAAGACTTTACGTCAGGAAAAGATGTGCTGACAGGAAAATCTATTAATGTAAAAGAAGGTATAAGTATAGAAGAAAAATCAGTCCTGATATTGGAGTTAAAATAAATTAATCTCGCAAAGGCGCAGAGACGCAAAGTTTTCCCTTTGTTGCTTTTGGGTATTGCGAAAGGAAAGAAAGACTCTTTCAAAATGCGGAAGAACAAAATTTCATAAATTGCATATCTCTGCATAAAGAATAAACGCCATAAATAATTAATATCTGCCAAAATGAAAGAAAACGAATTATCTCGAATCATAGTTAATTTATGCTTCGAAATACACACAAAATTAGGGCCTGGTCTTTTAGAAAGTGTCTATGAAGCAATTCTAGTTTATGAACTTACAGAAATGGGGTTGAAAGTTGAAAGACAAAAATCACTACCCGTAATCTGGAATGACATAACGATGAGTATTGGTTTCAGAGCAGATATAATTGTAGAAAATTTAGTACTCATAGAAATAAAATCTGTTGCAGAGATTGCGCAGGTACATTTAAAACAAGTATTGACCTATCTAAAAATAACAGGATTAAAATTGGGGTTGCTGGTCAACTTTAACGAACCCTTAATCAAAAACGGAATCAAAAGAATAGCAAACAACTTATAATCTTTGCGTCTCTGCGACTTTGCGAGAACAAAAACGAAATCTATGAAAAAAACAATCTTATTAGCTGTAACATTAGCGGCTTTTATCAGCTGCAAAGACGACAAAAAAACGGAAAACACAACCGCTGCAAAAACAGAAACTATTGCCCCAATAACGGATGAAACAGCAGAAAATGCGGTTATTTATGAAGCCAACATTCGTCAATATTCACCAGAAGGAACTTTTAATGCTTTTACCAAAGACATTTCGGAATTGAAAAAATTGGGTGTAAAAATCATCTGGCTGATGCCTATCTATCCTATTTCGATGAAAAACAGGAAAGCTACCGGAGAACTTTCTGTAGAAGACATTAAAGACCCGAAAGAAAAGGCCAAATACTTAGGAAGTGCTTATGCCATATCAGACTATACGGCTATCAATCCGGATTACGGAACCAAAGAAGATTTCAGGAATCTGGTAAAAACAGCCCATGAAAACGGTATGTATGTCATTCTTGACTGGGTAGCAAACCACACCGGATGGGACCATAAATGGATTACGGAACATCCGGAATACTACCATAAAAATGCAAAAGGTGAAGTAACCGATCCGCTGAATCCGGAAACAGGAAAATCATGGGGTTGGACAGATGTTGCTCATTTGAATTATGCCAACAAGGAACTTCACAAAGCCATGGAAAACGAAATGTTATATTGGGTAAAAGAAGAAAACATCGACGGTTTCCGTTGTGATGTTGCAGACAATGTTCCTGCCGAATTCTGGCAAAAAGCAATTCCTGAACTGCGAAAAGTGAAACCTGTATTCATGCTGATGGAATCCAACAAAAATTATCTTTTAAAAGATGGACTTTTTGATATGGGATATGGCTGGGAAGCGCACCACGTGATGAACGACATTAACAAAGGCACAAAAACAGTCAAAGACCTGGATAACGTATTTGATAAAATTGCTAAAGAATATGAGAAGAATGATTTTTTCATGAACTTCACTTCCAATCACGACGAAAATTCATGGAACGGAACCGAATATGAAAGAATGGGTGACGGCGTAGAAGCTTTTACGGCACTAACCTACCTGATGCCGGGAATGCCGCTTATCTATACAGGTCAGGAATACGACCTGAAACACCGATTGAAATTCTTCGAAAAAGACTCAATCCCTAAAATAAAGGCAAAAATGTTCCCTATCTATGAAAAATTGGGTGAATTAAAAAATAACAATATTGCCTTGAATGGCGGTAAAAATGCGGCTTCTTTCAAACGTTTGGCAACTTCAAACGATACGAATGTTCTTGCTTTTGAAAGAGAAAAAGAAAATCAGAAAGTTTTCTTTATTGGAAACCTATCTAAAAAAGACCAGCAATTCACGGCTCCGGTTGAAGGCACATTTACCAATTATATGACCGGCGAGAAAATAACATTGGCAAAAGACCAGAAATTCAGTTTCAAGCCTTGGCAATATTATATTTTGGTTAAATAAAAAAGTAATAATTATTATTTAGAATGTTTAAAAATGCTAATTTAGTGGTTCCGTAGAAACAACTTAGCATTTTTAAACATGGCCTTTGAATATATAGAAATAGAAAGGGTTGAAAGACTTACAAAGAAAGAGTTTATCGAAAACTATTATAAGCCTCAAAAACCTGTAGTAATTACAAATCAGATTGAAGACTGGCCCGCTTTTTCCAAATGGAATTTCAAATTTCTCAGAGAAGTAGCCGGCGATAAGACAGTTCCTCTTTATGACAGCAGGAAAACGGATTATACTAAAAAAGTAAACGAGCCGGATTTCAAAATGACCATGTCGGAATATATCGACATTCTGGAAAAAGGCCCAACCGATTTGCGTATTTTTCTATACAATCTGATGAAAGATGTGCCTTCTTTGAAAGCGGATATGAGATGGCCCCAGTTAGGACTTCGATTGATAAAAAGCCTTCCTTTAGTTTTCTTTGGAGGCGAAGACGCCAAAGTCTTTATGCATTACGATATCGATTTCCCTAATATTTTCCATATCCATTTTGAAGGAAAAAAACAATGCGTTCTCGTTGACCCAAAAGAAACGAAATACATGTACAGACTTCCTTATTCCTGGATTTGCAATGAAGATATTGATTTCGACAACCCCGATTTTGAAAAATTTCCGGCACTCAAAATGGTAAAGCCATACATCACCAATCTGCAACATGGCGAAATGCTTTATATGCCTGAAGGTTGGTGGCATTATATGAAATACCTAACGCCTGGCTTTTCGTTAAGTTTGCGTTCATTGGCAGGAAGACCAACTAACCTGCTCAAAGGTTTGGCGAACGTTGCCGTCATACGTCATTATGACAACTGGATGCGAAAACGCAAAGGGCAAGCCTGGCTGGATTATAAAGATGCCGAAGCAATACGCAGAACCAACGAACTGCTGAAAAAATAATAAAATGCCCTGTATCACACAGGGCATTTCTTTTTTTAAGACACAGGAAATACATTCTCAATCAGCACAATTTCCTTTATAAACTTTGCGGCTCTGCGCCTTTGCGAGCAATTATTTTCACACAAAGGTGCAGAGTCACAAAGCATGGGATATAGATAACTTAAATTTTCCTATAATGGCTTAAACTTTTGTCAGGCATATCCAAAAACTTTACTTTTACCAATTAAAAGTCAGTCTTGAAAAAAATACTCAATATCGGACATCGTGGTGCCAAAGGCCATGAACCTGAAAACACGCTTCCTTCATTCCAAAAAGCTTTCGACCTGCATGCTGACGGAATCGAATTGGATGTCCATAGCTGCAAGACTGGTGAACTGGTCGTTATCCATGATTTTACGGCAGACCGTACCACTAATGGTTCCGGTGCCATTTCTGAGTTGACACTTTCCGAAATAAAAGCATTGCGCATTAACGGACATATTGAAGTCCCCACTTTAGAAGAAGTGATTGAATTAGCCGGTAAAAACTGCCTTATCAATATTGAACTAAAAGGCCGTCATACGGCAAAACCCATTTCGCATCTTATTGAAAAGTATATTCTTGAAAATGACTACAGCTACGAAAACTTTATCATTTCCAGCTTTCAAAGGGAAGAACTCGAAATGATGCACATCATCAATCCGAAAATACATTTGGGTGTATTGTCACAAGCAAGCGTAGCACAAGCCTTGGAATGGGCCACTGCTTTTTCTGCCAAAGCAATACATCCCCATTTCAGCCTCCTGACAGAAGAAAACGTACAGCAGGCACAAAAACAGGGTTTCAAAGTCTACACCTGGACAGTTAATGAAATTGAGGATATTGAGAGAGTAAAAACGTATAATGTTGATGGAATCATTACCGATTTCCCGGAAAAAATATGAGCACTAATTTCGACATAATCATCGTTGGCGGAGGAGCCGGAGGTTTTTTTACAGCCATAAACTGTGCGGAGAAAAATCCGAAATTGAAAATCGCTATATTGGAACGCGGCAAGGAAGTCCTGACAAAAGTCCGTATTTCCGGTGGCGGACGATGCAATGTAACACACGCCTGTTTTGTTCCGAATGAATTGGTAAAGTTTTATCCGCGTGGTGAAAAAGAACTTCGTGGTCCGTTTCACCAATTTTGTTCGGGTGATACCATTGAGTGGTTTGAAAAGCATGGTGTTGAATTAAAAATTGAAGATGACGGCCGCATGTTTCCCGTTTCCAATTCCTCGCAAACTATTATCGACTGCTTTACGGCTGCCACAAAAAAATTAGGAATTCAGGTCTTGACAGGGCAAAGCGTACAATCCATCTACAAATCAAATGCAGATGAAGGGAATTTTTGGAAAATCGAAACTCAAAACCAACAGTATTTCTGCGAAAAATTAGTACTGGCCACCGGAAGCAATCCAAAAATGTGGGAGATGCTTCAGGAATTCGGACATACTATTGTAAGTCCGGTACCATCCCTGTTTACATTTAATATAAAAGACCCACGCATCAAAGAGCTGCCTGGCGTTTCAGCACAAGTTTCCGTAAAAGTTAAAGATACCAAACTGACTTCTACAGGCCCCTTACTCGTAACACATTGGGGAATGAGCGGCCCTGCTATCTTAAAACTATCAGCCTGGGGAGCACGAATCTTATTTGAGAAAAACTATCAGTTCACCATTTTTGTCAATTGGCTTAACGATGTCGATACTGAAGAAGCCGAATCTATTTTAAAAGAATTGAAACTGGAACATTCCAAAAAAGCAGTCTCGAAAAAATCGCCTTTTGATTTTCCAAACCGCTTATGGGAAAGTCTGGTTTTGGCTTCAGGAATTTATGAAGAGACGAAATGGGCCGATTTATCCAAAAACCAATTACAGAATCTGGCCAATCAATTGACAAAAGCACAATTCCAGGTCAATGGAAAAAGTACTTTTAAAGAAGAATTTGTTACAGCCGGAGGAATTGACCTTAAAGAAATCAATTTCAAAACAATGGAAAGCAAAATCTATCCCAATTTATTCTTTGCGGGAGAAATTACCAATATTGATGCAATCACCGGCGGATTTAATTTTCAAAATGCCTGGACCAGTGGATTTATTGTAGCAAACTCTATTAGCCAATAGCAGTGTAAAACAACCCTTTATTGGTTCAGCCACCAGATACTGGCATTCAACACCATGGCAAAACCTACCCAAGACAAATATGGGATAAACAGATAGCCTGCAAACCGGTTGATTTTGGCGAATTTAGCATAGGTTTCATAAATCATCAGCCAAAGCAGCACAATTTCAAACAACGCAAGCAATGGATTTTTGAGTCCAAAGAACAAATACGACCACAAGGCATTTAATGCTAATTGGATAGCAAAAAACAGCATCCCCTTTTTGACTTCTTCTTTCCGGGGAGAATCAATTTCATGCCAAACCAGTCCGCCTGCAATTCCCATTATAACGTAAAGAATAGTCCAGACAGGAGCAAAAATCCAATTGGGCGGATTAAAAACTGGTTTTTCGATCAAAGGATACCAGCTTTCTACTGCCGGTCTTGTTACCAGACTTGAAAAATAACCTACTGCGAGACAGGTTGCTGTCAAAACTAAAATTCGCGTGTATCTGTTCATTTTTGCTTTTTTAACAAATTTAGTTATTTTCACAGATTAGCCCTAATGCAGACTGCGATTTGGGCAAAAAAAGTATCTTTGCACAAATTCATAAATTATGATTTCGGAAAAGGATTTTATTCCGTCAGAATATACCCGTTCAATAGAAAAAGGAAATTTCAAATGGAGCGCACCAAGCAATATCGCTCTGGTAAAATATTGGGGGAAAAAGGACAACCAGATTCCTGCCAATCCATCAATAAGTTTTACGCTCAACAATTGCAAAACCATTACCTCACTGGCTTTTGAAAAAAGAAAGCCGGATGGAGACTTTTCATTTGATTTACTGTTTGAAGGAAAACCAAAAGAAGATTTCAAACCTAAAATCCGGAAGTTCTTCGAAAGAATTGAATCCTACCTGCCGTTTCTTAAAGAATATCATTTCACTATCAACTCAGAAAATACGTTTCCACATAGTTCAGGAATTGCTTCTTCTGCATCGGGAATGGCAGCTCTTGCTGTAAACCTGATGAGTATTGAAAAGGAATTGAATCCTGAAATGACAGAAGATTACTTCAATCAAAAAGCTTCTTTCCTGGCAAGATTAGGTTCAGGTAGTGCTTGCCGAAGTGTAAAAGGAAATATTGTTATTTGGGGAAATCATAAAGAAACCGAAGGAAGTTCAGATTTATTTGGGGTAGAGTTCTCTCGCAATATCCATCCTATTTTTAAAAACTATCAGGATACTATATTATTAGTTGACAAAGGTGAAAAACAGGTATCAAGCACGGTTGGGCATGACCTGATGCACAATCATCCGTATGCCGAAAAACGATTTGAGCAGGCACATATAAACCTGTCTAAAATAAAAACACTATTGGAATCCGGCGATTTGCAGGAATTCATCCGGATAGTAGAAAGTGAGGCCTTAACCTTGCATGCGATGATGCTGACTTCTATGCCGTATTATATACTGATGAAACCTAATACGCTGGAAATCATAAACCGTATCTGGAAATTTAGAAATGAAACCAATATTCCGGTTTGTTTTACGTTAGATGCAGGAGCCAATGTCCATATTCTGTATCCCGAAAACGTTAGAGAAGAAGTTTTAGAATTAATTAAGAATGAATTAGTTGGCTTTTGCCAAAACTCGCAATATATTTGCGATGAAATTGGATTTGGCGCAAAAAAATTGTAATTTTAACAAAATTCAAGAGCAGACATGAAAGGACCATTATTTTACTCCAAAATATTACTCTTCGGTGAACACGCTATTAACAAAGGTTCCCGGGGTTTGTCCATTCCCTATAATTTTTTCAATGGCGGACTGAAAGTAGATAACAATCTTTCGGATGAAGCCCAAAAATCCAATGCCAGCCTGAAACGCTTCGTGGCTTATCTTGAGACCATGCAGCAGGAAAATCCGGAATTGGTGACATTTAATATTGAACTGCTAAAGCGCAATGTTGAAGCCGGAATGTATTTTGATTCCAGTATTCCGCAAGGTTACGGAATCGGAAGCAGCGGTGCTTTAGTTGCTGCCGTTTATGACCAGTATGCCGAAAACAAAATCACGGTTCTGGAAAACCTGACACGTGAAAAGCTGCTGAAACTGAAGCAGATTTTCTCAAAAATGGAATCTTTTTTCCATGGTACGAGCTCCGGACTGGACCCGTTAAACAGCTATTTGAGCATTCCTATATTAATCAATTCACACGACAATATTGAAGCTACCGGAATTCCTACCCAAAGTCTGGAAGGAAAAGGAGCCGTATTTTTATTGGATTCCGGAATGGTAAAAGAAACTGCTCCAATGGTAAGCATTTTCATGGAAAGCCTGAAAGACAAAGGCTTTAGGGCTATGGTGAAAAACCAGTTCGTAAAATACACTGATGCCAGCATTGATGATTTCCTTCATGGTGATATCAAATCATTGCTTTCCAATACAAAAAAGCTTTCCAAAGTTGTCCTGAACAATTTCAAGCCAATGATTCCGGAGCAATTCCACGGAATCTGGCAAAAAGGATTGGATTCAAATGATTACTACCTGAAATTATGCGGTTCAGGCGGAGGAGGCTATATCCTTGGATTTACGCACGATTATGAAAAAGCAAAAGAAGCACTGAAAGATTATAAATTAGAAGTAGTCTATCAGTTTTAACCAAAACTCCCAATCAAGCAGCAAAAACAAACAAGCCGTCAGGATATGGCATAGTATTTTTTACCTTAAACTTAAATAGCGCACCTGAAATGTTAAGCAGAAAAAACAAACTTCTAGTAATGAAAATTATCAGTTTGTTTTCTGTAGTACGCGGCTATAATATTCCTGTCATTGTTCTTGCCCAGTATCTTTCAGCTATATTTATATTGGCTCCGGAAAACACAAGAGCCTTAGATGTTATTCTGGATTTTAACCTCTTTATCCTTGTTCTGGTCTCCAGTTTCTGTATTGCGTCAGGCTATATCATCAATAACTTTTATGATGCACAGAAAGATTTAATCAACAGGCCTAACAAATCCATGCTGGACAGATTGGTAAGTCAGAAAACCAAGCTATACGTCTATTTCGGATTAAACTTCCTGGCGGTATTCCTTGCCTATTTCGTTTCCTGGAGAGTCAGCATTTTCTATTCGTCTTATATTTTCCTGATCTGGTTCTATTCCCATAAGCTGAAAAAATATCCTATAATTGGAAATCTTACCGCCTCACTATTGGCTATCTTTCCGTTCTTCGGAATTCTTTTGTATTTCTTTAAAGGACAATATCAAGAATATGACTGGCAGAAAATAGGAATCATATTCAGCCACGCAAGCTTTCTGTTCTTACTAATCCTGATTCGGGAAATGGTTAAGGACCTCGAAAACATGAAAGGCGATTTTGTAAGCGATTACAAAACTATTCCCGTAGTATATGGTGAATCCGTATCAAAAAAAGCCATTACCGTACTCACCTTGCTAACCATTATTCCCGTCTATATTTTAGTAGATGTTTACGAAGTAGGCTATATGGTTATTTATTTCTATCTCTGCCTCATGGCGCTGATTTTTTTTCTGTTGAAACTTTGGAAATCAAATACCCGTAATGAGTTCTTAAAGCTCCACAATCTATTAAAATTCATTATTGTAGCAGGCGTTTTTTGCATCGTATTAATCGAGCCGGCCGTACTTTGGCACGGAAAGAAAATACTTTTGGCTATCAATTTTCGCTAACTTTCACTTCTATGGGCTTTTAAAGCCTCCAATTCGCTATCTTTGCACAAATTTAGACGCGAATGAACAAGAATGAAGGAGGCAACAGACGCAATGCCTCAAACCGAACAGGAGGAAAAAGCAGTTTTGGAAAATCAAAACCGCCATTGCCAAAAAGAGCCCAGGGACCTAAAAAAAATAAACCTGCTTCTTTTAAAGCTGCTGATTCAGCAAGTGAAAAAACGGATAAGAAACCAAATCAGGCTCCAAAAAGACAGAAAGCATCAGATGAAATGCGCTTGAACAAATACATCTCCAATTCCGGAGTATGTTCGCGTCGCGATGCTGATATCTACATAAAATCCGGAAACGTAAAGGTAAACGGAGTTACCGTTACCGAAATGGGATATCTTGTCAAAGCTACTGATGTAGTAAATTTTGACGGTGCCTTACTAACTCCGGAAAAGAAAGAATACATCCTCCTAAACAAGCCGAAAAACTTCACAACCTCTTTAGACGAAGGTTTTGAACACAGAAATGTTTCGGAACTGGTTAGAGGCGCCACAAAATCTGTCTTGTCGCCTGTAGGCCGCATGGATAAAAACACAACAGGCCTGCTATTGTTTACCAACGATACAGACATGATTCGAAAATTCACGATTCCAAATCAAAAATCGTCAAAAATCTATCAGGTATCCTTAGATAAAAACCTGAAGTTTGAGGATTTGGAAAAAATCGGAAAAGGCATGATGATAGAAAACCATCGTGTCAATGTTGAGGAAATCAGCTATATTGACGACGAACCAAAAAGCGAAATCGGGCTAAAACTACGCACAGCCAATGTAAAAGTAGTACGCCATATTTTCGAACACCTGGGTTATGATGTTCTTAGAATTGACCGTGTCGTATTTGCCGGACTTACCAAGAAAAACCTACCGAGAGGAAATTGGAGATTCCTGACAGAACAGGAAATTATCAATTTGAAAAATATATAATGCATCAAAGTCCCAAAATCAAGTTTGGGACTTTTTGTTTTTGTAGCTTTGCTCTTCTATTAAAAAACACTATGACACCTGAAATATTGCAATCTATCGCATTTAAATGGTTTGATGCGTTCAACTCACACCAACTTGAAAAACTTTTAGACCTGTATGACGACGAAGCAAAACATTTCAGTCCGAAGTTAAAAATCAGGAAGCCAGAAACCAACGGATATGTAACCGGAAAACAGGCTCTTCGCGAATGGTGGAAAGATGCTTTTGAGCGTCTGCCTTCTTTGCATTATAAGGTTACTTCTCTAACAGCCAACAACGACCGTGTTTTTATGGAATACATAAGAACAGTCGATGGAGAAGACGATATGCTGGTAGCAGAAGTCCTGGAAGTAAAAAACGGAAAGATTATCGCTTCACGAGTCTATCACGGATAAAGAAAAAGCCCTTGTTGTTCAAGGGCTTTTTCTTTGTATTAACCTCTAATCTTTTTAGCAGGTTCTTCTTTTTTATCAAGTCCGCGTTTTCTTAACAGCGGCTCCACACTTGGTTCGGCTCCACGGAATCGCTTATACAAAACCATCGGGTCTTCGGTTCCTCCTTTTTCAAGTACATTTTTTCGGAATAATTTTGCCTTTTCCGGATTGAAAAGATTGGTCGTCTTAAAGGCTTCAAAAGCATCCGTATCCAAAACTCCCGACCAGATATAGCTGTAATAACCCGAAGAATAACCTCCTGAAAAAATATGGCTGAAATACGTACTTCTGTATCTTGGAATAATCGCATCGATTAGTCCGATTCTCTTCATGGAATTTTTCTCAAACGAATTGGCATCCAACTGGATTGCAGCTGTTTGTGTATGGTAATCCATATCCAGGAAAGAAGCCGCAAGATATTCTACTGTGGCAAATCCCTGGTCAAAAGTTCCTGACTTCTGTAATTTCTGAATCAGCGCATCCGGAATAACTTCTCCTGTCTTATAATGCTTTGCATACATTTTTAAAACTTCAGGCTCGGCAGCCCAGTTTTCCATAATTTGTGATGGCAACTCAACAAAATCTCTTGGCACGCTTGTACCGGCAAGGCTTTTATAGGTAACATTCGAAAGTAACCCGTGTAACGCATGCCCAAATTCGTGGAAGAAAGTAGTAACCTCATCAAATGTCAACAAGGCCGGCGTATCACCTGTTGGTTTTGTAAAATTACATACAATAGAAATCACCGGAGCTTTCCTTTGCCCGTCAACCGTTTTCTGGCTTCTGTAGGATGTCATCCAGGCACCGCCTCTTTTCGAAGCTCTTGGAAAGAAATCCATATACAGAATTCCCACATGCGTTCCGTCTGCTTCTGTAACTTCCCAAACCGTAACCTCATCATGGTATTTTGGCACGTCATTGAGTTGTTTAAACTTCAAACCGTATAGCTTTTCTGTTACCTGAAAAATACCATTCCTGGTGTTATTAAGACTAAAATAAGGTTTCAGTTCCTGCTCATCCAAATCAAAACGCTGCTTTCTGATTTTTTCGGTATAATATCTCCAGTCGTAAGGCTTTACTTTATCTTTAACTCCGTCCTTATCCATCATTTTCTGAATATCTGACGCTTCAGTCTTAGCAATCGCTAAAGCAGGTTTCCATAAATCATTCAAAAGTTTGGCTACATTCTCAGGATTTTTAGCCATTGATTCTTCCAGTACATAAGCCGCATGAGATTTATAGCCTAACAATCTTGCCTTTTCTCCCCGAAGATTGGCCAGCTTGACAGCGTTTTCTTTGTTATCGAGAGCATCATCGTGATTACCGCGCGTTTGGTAGGCATTCCATATTTCCTGACGCAGCTTTCTGTTCGAACTGTATTGAAGGAATGGCATCACACTGGAATTAGAAAGCGTAAATACCCATTTTCCCTCCTTACCTTTTGCTTTTGCGTCGTCTGCCGCCGTATTTATCAATTCCTGAGGCAGTCCGGCCAAATCTTTTTTATCTGTGATTACCAGCTCATATTTGTTAGTTTCGGCCAATATATTTTGTCCGTATTTTAAAGAGGTCATCGAAAGTTCTGCGTTTATCTTACGAAGCTTTTCTTTATCGGCAGTGGCTAAATTCGCTCCACTTCTAACAAATGCCTTATGCAGGTTTTCAAGAATTTTTGCCTGTTCGGGATTCAATCCTAAAGATTCTTTTTTATCCCAGATTGCCTTTACTCTGGCAAACAATTTTTCATTCAGGTAAATATTATCATTATGTGCCGCGAGATTTGGAGAAACCTCTTTGGCTATTTTTTGCATTTCCTCGTTGGTATTGGCTCCGTTCAGGTTAGAAAATACAATATTCACATTCGCTAATAGTTCTCCTGCATTTTCCATAGCCAATATGGTATTTTCAAAAGTGGGAGCAGCCGTATTGTTTGCAATAGCATTAATTTCGGCTTCGTGCCTTTTTATTCCTTCTAAAATAGCCGGTTTGAAATGTTCATTTTTAATCTTATCAAAAGGAGGTACTTCGTATGGCGTACTATACGGCTGAAAAAACGGATTCATATTTTGCTTGTTTTCTTGTGCTTCAATTGTCAGCATATTTCCAATAGCCAACAAAATGAAAAAGGATTTTTTTCTCATCTAAAAAATTTATTGAAGCGTAAATTTAGCACAAAATGGCTTTTTAAGCAGGCTTGAGAATGTTAATTAAACCCAAAAAATACCTTTTTATCTTATAGAGAGACAACCTTCAAAAAGAATTTGAGACTTCTGTTTAAAACAAACAAAAAAGCCTGTCTACTTGACGTAAACAGGCTAAACTTTTGTGCGGGTAATAGGACTCGAACCTACACACCTTGCGGCACCAGATCCTAAGTCTGGCGTGTCTACCAATTTCACCATACCCGCAGTAGACATTTGATCTTGACTATTGTCTCAATCGAGGTGCAAATATAGGCATAGTTTTGAACTTTCAAACAAAAAATTAAAAAAAATTAAAAATTCTTTTTTTGTATTTTTGGCAGACAACATATCAATTTTACCTTTCATGGATACTTTAAAAGATTACGTTCAGAAAAACAAAGAACGTTTCCTCAACGAACTCATTGATTTACTGAAGATTCCATCTGTCAGTGCAGATTCTGCCTATTCACAAGATGTTATCGATACCGCTAACGCTGTCAAAGCAAGCCTCGAAAAAGCAGGCTGTGATTTTGTTGAAATTTGCGACACCCCAGGATACCCTATCGTTTACGGAGAAAAAATAATTGACAAAAACCTGCCAACAGTATTGGTTTACGGGCATTATGATGTACAGCCACCAGATCCGTTGGATTTATGGACTTCGCCTCCTTTTGAACCTGTTATCAAAAAAACAGAGTTACATCCGGAAGGCGCTATCTTCGCCAGAGGTGCCTGTGACGATAAAGGACAGATGTATATGCACGTAAAGGCATTGGAATATATGGTACAAACCAATAACCTGCCATGTAACGTGAAATTCATGATTGAAGGTGAAGAAGAAGTTGGTTCGGCAAGTCTAAGCTGGTTTGTGGAAAGAAACCAGGAAAAACTTAAAAATGACGTAATCCTGATTTCTGACACAGGAATGATTTCCAATACGCAACCATCTATCACAACAGGATTACGTGGATTAAGCTATGTAGAAGTGGAAGTTACAGGGCCAAATCGCGATTTACATTCCGGATTATATGGTGGTGCAGTAGCCAACCCTATCAATGTTTTAGCCAAAATGATTGCCTCGCTTCATGATGAAAACAACCATATCACGATTCCGGGATTCTATGATAAGGTTGAAGAACTTTCTGATGCCGAAAGAGCAGAAATGGCAAAAGCGCCTTTCTCTTTAGAAGACTATAAAAAAGCGCTTGACCTTAACGACATTTATGGCGAAAAAGGCTATACAACCAATGAAAGAAACTCTATCCGTCCTACTTTAGATGTTAATGGAATCTGGGGAGGTTATACCGGTGAAGGTGCAAAAACAGTTATTGCCAGCAAAGCCTATGCTAAAATTTCGATGCGTCTGGTTCCAAATCAGGACTGGCATGAAATCACTGAACTATTCACAAAACACTTTGAGAGCATTGCACCAAGCGGCGTAAAAGTAAAAGTGAAACCACATCACGGTGGTCAGGGTTATGTGACTCCAATTGACAGCATTGGTTATCAGGCAGCAGCAAAAGCCTATAACGAAAGTTTTGGCGTACAGCCAATTCCTGTTCGTTCCGGAGGAAGTATTCCAATTGTAGCCTTGTTTGAAAAAGAATTAAAAAGCAAGACTATTTTAATGGGATTCGGCTTGGATAGCGATGCCATCCACTCGCCTAACGAACATTTTGGAGTATTCAATTATTTGAAAGGAATTGAAACAATCCCATTGTTTTATAAGTATTTTGTAGAATTGTCGAAATAAATACATGCTTAAAAAATTTCTATTTAGTGTAGTTTTCTCAATGGCTTTTACAATGGCTTGTATTGCTCAGGAAACTGAAACAGTGCAAAATCCTACATCTGTTGCTGAAAATGCAGTAGCGGTTTTTCCTAAATTCCAAGGTGGTGATCATAAATTATCGCTTAATAAATATGCGATGAAACACTATGTAATACCTAACGGTTTCCAGGGAAAAGGAGTATTGATTGTAGATTTTACAATTGACACCAAGGGCAAAGTAAAAAATATTAGAGTCATAAATGACCTTGGTTATGGATCTGCTGAATCAGCAATCAAACTTTTAAAAAAGATGCCCCGATGGACTCCTGCTTATAACGCCAAGGGAGAGCCAATAGAGTTTATAAATCAGCTAAAAATTACAATGAGTAACCTCTCACAGCCAGTTCAGCACTAACTCATTAATAAATCAAATAAAAATCCGCCCAGAAATGAGCGGATTTTTTTATTTAAAAAAAATTCATTCTACATTTGTAGAATTAAATTTTATTTCTACATTTGTAGAGTAATTACAAAACTATAGAATGAGGATTATAAAAATAACACCCTCAATTTCAGCGTTATTATTCATTTTAATGTTATCAGGTTGCAAAACCAATCGGATTCGAAACAATGAACGCGTTGGAAGATGGGTTGAATATGACACCATAGATGGTAAAATATATAAAAGCGTTGGAAGATTCCGCGACGGAATAGGGAAAGGCACCCACCGACAGTTTTCCGACAAAAAGTTAGTCCGGGAAGAAAAATATAAAAATGACATTTGCCATACTATATACTATTATGATAATGGCAAGATAATGACAGAAGGAAATACAAAAATGGTCGTAACAGATGAAGAAATCCATTGGTTTTACAACGGCGACTGGAAATTTTATGATGAAAACGGGCAGCTGTTAGGAATCAGGACCTATGAAAACGGCAATGTAATTAATGAAATAGAAATACAACAATAAAACACCATGCAACTATCCAACTCAGAAGAACAATTGATGCAGCACCTTTGGAAACTGGAAAAAGGTTTTATGAAAGACCTGCTTGAATGTTATCCGGATCCAAAACCAGCCACAACAACCATTGCCACCTTACTAAAAAGGATGGCTGATAAAAATTTTATAGCTTATAATGAAATTGGTAACTCAAGGGAATATTATCCTTTGGTTGAAAAATCGGATTATTTTTCGAAACATGTAAACGGGCTGATTAAAAACTTTTTCAATAATTCAGCCTCGCAATTTGCTTCTTTCTTTACTAAAGAAACGAATCTGACACAAAAAGAACTGGAAGAACTCCAAAAAATTATCGACAAAGAAATTCAAAAAAAGAAAAAATGATCGGCTTTCTAATCAAATCGTCACTTTGCCTGGCTATCCTTTTGGGCGTTTATATTCTCTTTCTGGAAAAAGAGAAAATGAACGTTTTCAACAGAGTTTACCTTTTGGCCAGTTTGGCGGTTTCGTTTGCAATCCCGTTTATTCAATTTGAACCCATACATGAAGAATTACAGCAAAATCTGATTCCGTATGCCGTTCAAACAATAAAGGCACAAGCTATTTCGATAGAACAGCAATCCGATTATTCTGTATGGATTTTATGGATTTTGTATGGAACCATAACCTCACTTTTCATTTTTCGATTTATCAAAAATCTATTGTCAATTACCAAAAAGATACAGTCCAATCCAAAGAAAAAATTTGAAATTTCAACTTTGGTTCTGGTCAAAGAAAAAATAGTGCCTCACACCTTTCTGAATTACATCTTCATTAATAAAGAAGATTATGAAAACCGAAATGTAGAGGAAGAATTATATACTCATGAATTAACACATGTACGGCAAAAACATACAATTGATGTCTTAGTAATTGAAATTTTAAAAACCCTGTTTTGGTTCAATCCAATCCTGATTTTTTACAAAAAAGCAATACAACTCAACCACGAATTTCTTGCAGATGCAAAAGTCGTGAAATCCTATAATAATGTTCCTTTTTACCAAAACCTGCTTCTGGAAAAGGCATCTTGGAACAGCAACTCTTACTTGGCCAGTAACTTGAATTTTTTAGTAACCAAAAAAAGATTAATTATGATGACTAAAACCACATCAAAATCGAGAGCTCTGCTCACAAAATTATCGGTACTGCCAATTTTAGCCGGCCTGATTTCCTTCTCATGTTTTGAAACAGATAATCAAAAAGAGGTAACTGAAGTAGTGGCTAAAAAGCAAATTATAAAAGCAGAGGAGCCAACAATGGGAGAGCAAGAAACGCAGAAAGTTTACGAAGCTTCGCCAGGGAAATCAGATGATGGGCTCTCAGTACCAAAATTTCCAGGCGGTTTACAAGCTTTTTCCAAATATGTTAAAAAAGAATATAAGATACCTTCCGGTTTTAAAGGAAAAGGAAATCTCATTGCTTCTTTTATAGTTGAAACAGACGGAAGCTTATCCGATATTAAAATCGTAAAAGATTTAGGAAAGGGAACAGCTGAAGAATTTTTGAGATTGTTAAAAACCTCTCCAAAATGGCAGCCTGGTACTTTAAACGGAAAGGCAGTAAGAGTTAAATACAACGTGCCAATACATTTAAATGAAGTCTAAAAACTAATCTGTTTTTCAATAAAAAATGGAAGTCTATTTATTAAAATCAACCGCTAGCCTGATTGTACTATTAGGTATTTATCATCTTTTTTTGGAAAAAGAAAAAATGCACACGTTTAATAGGTTTTACCTTTTATTCAGCCTGTTACTTTCTTTTACAATTCCCTTTATTACAATTGAAATAGCGGTTGAATCCTTACCAAAACCTTTGTTATTATCACAGTCAGATCCAATTCCGGTTCTGGCGCAAGACAAGTCCATAGATGTAGGCGTTGCCACAGTCCAGAAAAGCGGCAAAAATTATATTCCAATCATACTTTGGAGTCTATATGCTCTAACAACATTATTTCTGGTTATCCGGTTTGGAAAAAATATTTATGACTTAATTCTAAAGGCTAAAAAAAACCGAAAGATTGTTTTTAATTGTTCCACACTGGTCTTATCCAAAGAAGAACAGTTGCCGCATACCTTCTTACAATACATTTTCATAAACGAAGATGATTTTAACAGCCAAAACATACAGCAAGAACTGTATACACACGAATTGACACATGTACGACAGAAACATACTTACGATGTGTTATTCATCGAAATATTGAAGACCCTGTTCTGGTTCAACCCCATACTGGTCTTCTATAAAAAAGCAATACAGCTCAACCACGAATTTCTGGCAGACGAAAACGTGGTAGAATCGCATAAAAATGTTTCATTTTACCAAAATCTGCTTGTCGAAAAGGCATCATGGAACAGCAACCTTTACCTGGCCAGTAACTTGAATTTTTCAGTAACCAAAAAACGATTAATTATGATGACTAAAACCACATCAAAATCAAGAGCTTTTCTTAAAAAAATAGCCTTAGTACCTGTTTTAGCAGGACTGGTATTTGCTTCCTGCATAGAAAAAACAGCCGCAAAAGACAAAGAGCCGGAAGTTTGGATAAACGGGGAGCGTGTCAAAGAAAGTGAAATGAATCAGCCAATTTCCAATTGGAAAAAAGAGCAACCCAATGAAAACAATCAAACCAATGAGGCTGCATATTTCGCTGGCGTAAGATTTATTATTTATAAAACCGGAACCTGGACAAAGGACAGAGTGCAAGGCAAAGACATTATTTTAGACAAAACCTACGAAGAATTAACAGCAGAAGAAAAAGACCGCTTTAAACCCTATCTGAGGATTCCTAAAGGTCATGTCAAGAAATCACCAACTGCGGCAGAATTAGAAGATTACAAGGATTCAAAAAAATATGCTATTTGGATTGACGATGTAAACGTAAAGAACACTGAACTGAATAAGTACAGTCCGTCAGACATTGCCTACGTCCTTGGAAGTTCTGTTATGAAAAACGCCAGAACCCAAAAACATCCGCAGCCGTTTCAATTCCATTTTTATACACACAATTATTTTGACAAAAAACAGATGGGTAAGGCTCCTGAGAAATATCCGCTGGATAAGGTTGAAATTTTTGATAAGATAATCAAGAATTAAATACGACAAATGGGAGTCTCATAAATACAAAAGGGAAAAATTTGTAGTTAGTTATAATCTCCATTATAAATCCGCCAGAAGGCGGATTTTTTTATCCCTAAGCCAAAACATATCAACATTTTATAACATTTATTGAAATTTGGCGTTACTTTTGCAGACATCATCATCAATCATATTATTGGACACGTTTCCAATATTCTAATCATCAATCATTATGTTAAAACACTTCTTTATTGTCTGCTCCGGAGTTGACAAAAAAATCATCGAAAGCTGCTCCAATGGCGAGCAAAACAAATATGCCGGAATTGGAGCCACCGTATTTTTCACAGCAGTTATGGCATTTATCGCCAGCAGTTATGCACTCTATACCGTTTTTGACAATGTTTATGCTGCCGTATTTTTTGGATTTGTATGGGGATTATTAATTTTTAATCTGGATCGTTTTATCGTTTCAACAATTCGAAAAAGAGACAGCTTTTCTAACGAATTTATTCAGGCAACACCAAGGATTGCATTGGCTATTATTATTGCCATTGTAATCTCAAAACCTTTGGAAATCAAAATCTTTGAAAAAGAAATCGACACCGTGCTTTTGAAAGAAAAGAACGCAATGGCGTTGAATAACAAAAAAGAGGTTGCCAACTATTTCAAATCGGATCTTGAAAAAAGCAAAGCCAAAATTGACAGTCTTAAATCTGAAATAACGAAAAAGGAAAAAGAAGTCAATACTTTGTATGAGACTTATATTGCGGAAGCTGAAGGAACAGCCGGAACCAAGAAACTTGGCAAAGGTCCCGTTTTTAAAGAAAAGATTGCAAAACATGATTTGGCAAAATCAGAGCTGGACACTTTAAGAAAAAACAATCTGGCCAAAATTGCCGAAACAGAAAAACTATCAAAAAAACTGGAAGCCGACCAGGATAAGAAAGTAACCGAAACCCAGCCGATTATAGATGGATTTGACGGACTTATGGCAAGAATCAATGCATTGAACAAACTGCCTTGGCTGCCTTCTTTCTTTATCATGTTATTGTTTCTGGCGATTGAGACTTCACCAATTATTGCAAAACTATTGTCGCCAAAAGGAGAATACGACTTTAAGTTAGAGGATATAGAAACTGCCTTAAAAGCCACTATCAGCCAGGACAAATATCAGAGAGAGCTATTGGTGAAAACCAGCGCTCAAATGCACGATAAAGTTTATGAAGACATCGCTACTGATAAAGGATTATTTGACCTCCAACGCAAAAAGGCAAAAGAACTTTTGGAGCTACAGGCCCATAATTTTGTAGAAAAGCAAAAACGTACTTTATAATATCGATAATAAAAAATAAAAAGGCGAAGAGTATCAGCTACTCTTCGCCTTTTCTATATTAAAGTGTTTTATTCCTAAATCGCTTCTTCAATTCGGATACTCATCCAGGAACCTTCCATAACAATGTCGTCACCTACATAAGCCTTTCCGGATTGCTTGATTATTTTTTCGCTTAGTCGCAAATTCCGGATAACAAACTTTACCTGTTCACCAAATAAAACGCCTTTTAAAAATTCTGCCGTTTCAATATAAGCCAGAGCAAAGATTCCGTTGGTAACTCCTAATAACCGAACACCGGCTCCACCACATTGCGCCATTGATTCTAAGAGAATAGTCCCGGGAACATAATTAAATTCCGGGAAATTACCTTTTAAAATAAAATTCGTGTCGTCAAACTTCTTAACGCCTATGATTTGTTCTTTATCTACAGAAATAATTTCGTCAACAAATAAAAAAGGTGCCCTGTGCGGTATCAGGTTTTCAATATCCTTGCTCATGGCAGTTTACATATGGCTTAAAATTTCTTTTTTCAAGGCATCATATTCTCCCTGCATAATGAGTCCGTTGTCCAATAGCTTTTTATAATTCTGTAATTTTTCAAACAGTTCGTCCTGCGACAATTCTCCTAAAGTTTTTTCCTTTGCAGCTTCAGGCTTTTCGTCCGGATATTGTTTTTCATCTCGGTATCCGGATTGGGAAACAGGAATGATTTCAGCAAAATCAGTCACTTCTTCAGTTTCCATTTCTTCAATAACTTCCGGTTCTTCTACCTCAGCAAATGTTTCTGCAGCGATTTCTTTTTCTTCGAATTCTTCTACTTTTGGTTCTTCAGCAAAAGCAGGCGAAACCGGACCATTTTTTAATACATCCAGTTGTTCTTTAGCAAAAGTATAGATTTTTCTTGCCTGTGTTTTTGGTATATAATCGATAGAAATAGTCAGGTCTGTTTTAGTTGTAAATGAAAATTCGGAACCTAAAATATTCTCTTTTACAAAAGTCCCAGCAATATCATCCCATGTATAATCTGTGAAATCCATCGACAATCCTAAATTTTTAGGTTTGCAGATAATAATCCTTTTGTTTGTAAGCACAATGCTGTCCGGAAAAACCGTAATGGCAGGTTTTTTTTGCACTCCTATATAGCCTATTTCCTCATTTTTCATGAGCAGATCGGTCAGTTTTGAAGTAATCTTTTCGATTGCTTTTGGGTCTTGTTCTTCGTTTAAAAACTTTTTAATTTGTTCTTTCATCTTTCAGTTGCTGAATTTGTAGACATATATCCACAAAAGTAATACCTAATTTTTTAATTCAATAATTTCAGTTTGGATTTTCTTTGTTAAGCTTTTGAAAACCAAATCATAGGAATGATCAATAAGTTCCCTTACCATCTTGTCAGTAACATCACCATGCAGAGAAACCGTATTCCAGTGGACTTTGCTCATATGATAGCCCGGCTTAATGTCGTCAAACTCGGCACGAAGCTCTTCTGCCCGCTCCGGATCACATTTTAAATTGATAGATGGTGTTCCTTTTTCCCAACCACTAAGTGAGGAAAGCGCGAACATTTTTCCACCAACTTTAAAAACCAATGTGTCTTCATCAAAAGGAAAATGTTCTGTCACGCCTTTTTTAGAAAGGCAATACTCAAAATAGGCTTGTATATTCATTATCTTATTATTTTTTCCATTTGTTTTTCCGGATTGGCCAATGCTCCAAATCCAAATTTCTCATATAAAAAGTGGGCGTCTGCTGTTGCCAGCCGCCATGTCTTTACCTTGCTAAAAGCCGGCTCGCTTAATAATCTGTCCATCAACAGTGACGAATATCCTTTGCCTTGCTGTTCTTCCACTATAAAAACATCCATAATATACGCAAAAACAACATAATCTGTCACTACTCTTGCAAATCCTATCTGCTTTCCATTGCTGTAAATCCCAAAACAGTAAGAATTCTCAATGGTCGTCTTCACTTCTTCAATAGTTCTTCCTTTTGCCCAATAGGTGTTGGTGAGGAATTTATGGATAAACGAAATATCCAATTTGTCTTTATCTGTAGAAATCCTAATCATATCTTAAATAGAACAGGTTTGCTTGGACTGGCGTCATTTTCAAAAGAAGCTATTTGCAGGTTAAGCAGATAACTCCCGTCTTCTACATGGTCAGGCACAAAGATTAATTCCGTAATTGTGGCATCAAATCGGGCATCATCGTTCAAATCATGGGTGTTTTTAACATTCCAGAACGCCTTATGAGCCAACAATTTACCCTGGTCCCTTTCCTTATCAACGCTTGGCAAATCAATCAGCAGGTGTTTGATTCCTCTTTCTCTGATAAAAACTGCTGCTTTTTCATCCAGATAAGGCGGATTGGTATCGGAATATTTTCTCGAAAGCTTTTCTTCCGGATTTGGCAACGTTCTGATGACAATGGCTTCAGTAAATTTTCCTTCCAAAGCCTTTTCTATCTGGTTTTTGGTGATTACCCGGTCTTCACCACGCAATTCCGGTTCAACAGAAATTAATTCTGCCGTAAAGAAAAAGGTTTTAAGATGCCGGTTGATGCTGTAAAATTCTTTTGTAATATGCCCCAAACATTCCGTGTGTGTCCCGTGTCCGTGCGGATTAAAAAAGATATTATTGAAATTGGTCGAAGAACTTCCTTCAGAAACCTTTCCTACCCAATGACCAAAACGGACGGGTTCTATGACGGGTTTTTCTATATACCAGGCAATAGGATTTTCATCAGTATTTGTCAGGGTAATGGAAATGTCTATCGGTTTTGAAAAGTCAACTTCAAAATTTTGGTTATTATGCTGGATTGTAGCAATCATTGTCAGATGTTTTAATTAGTACAAAAACCACCTGGCTTTTGCATTTAATCATCCAAATTTATCAAAAACAAATCACTTGCAATTCCATCTGCCAAAAACTTTCCTTTTGGTGTTGTTTTCAAGATATTCTTTTCGACGGCAAGCAATCCGTCAGCAATAAACTTTTCCGATTGCTTTTCAAGACATCTTGCTACTTCTTCCCCAAATTCTTTTTGAATGCGATTAAGCGAAACGCCCCAAATAGTGCGAAGACCGGTCATGATATATTCATTATAGCGGTCATTTGCGGTCAAAATCTCGACTTCACTGGGTAATTTTCCGGCTTCGATTTCTTTCAGATAGATTGGATTGTTGGCAATATTCCAGCTTCTGGAAATACCGTCATAACTATGGGCAGAAGGACCAATACCAATATATTTTTTGCCCAGCCAATAGGCCGAATTGTTTTTGGAGAAATAATCCGGCTTGCCAAAATTGGACAGTTCATAATGAATGAATCCGTGTTGCTGAAGCATTTCTACCAGAATCATAAAATGTTCCTGAGCCACTTCATCTTTGGGTTCGGAAACTTTTCCGGTCTGGATTAGTTTCTTTAGGGCCGTTTTGGGCTCTACCGTTAAGGCGTAGCTTGAAATATGCGGAATGCCAAAACTCAAGGCTGTTTCTATATTCTGTTTCCACATTTCATTCGTCATTCCCGGAATACCATAAATGAGGTCGATGGAAATATTGTCGAAATAACGTGTTGCCGTTTCAAGGGATTTTTTGGCTTCTTCGGCATTATGTGCGCGATTCATCATTTTCAAATCATTCTCAAAAAAAGACTGAATACCGATACTTAAACGGTTAATCCGACTGCCCGCCAACTCAACAATTCGTTCATCTGAAAGGTCATCGGGATTGGCTTCCAGAGTAATTTCCGGATTTTCTGCCACTTTAAAATTGGCATATACGGCATCAATTAAAAAAGCCAGTTCCTCATCAGACAAAACCGAAGGTGTACCGCCTCCAAAATAAATGGTTTCTACGATTTCGTTTTCAAATTCCGATTTCCGCATTTGCATTTCTTTCACCAATGCCTGTACCATTTCTTCTTTCTTTTTCATAGAAGTTGAAAAATGAAAGTCGCAGTAATGGCAAGCCTGTTTGCAAAAAGGAATATGGATGTAAATACCGCTCATTTTTTAGTATCGTGCAGAAATATATTATTTCCTTACTCTTTCTTCATTTTGTTTTACAAAAGCATCCCAACCCGAATAGCTTTTGGTACCGGTTGCTTTTCCGGAATTAAAAAAGTGGCATACTGCTGCTGCCAAACCGTCTGTACTGTCGAGATTTTTTGGTAATTCTTTTAATGCCAGAAGTTGCTGAAGCATTTTAGCCACCTGTTCTTTAGACGCATTACCGTTTCCTGTAATGGCCATTTTTATCTTTTTAGGTTCGTATTCCGTAATAGGAATCTGTCGCGAAAGACCTGCTGCCATGGCAACACCCTGAGCCCGCCCCAATTTCAGCATCGACTGTACGTTTTTTCCAAAAAAGGGCGCTTCGATGGCAATTTCATCCGGATGGTGGGTTTCAATTAATTCGATGGTTCTTTCAAAAATGACTTTTAGCTTGGTATAATGATCATCATATTTGCTCAATATAAGTTCATTCAATTGTAAAAACTCCATTTTTTTATTGATGACTCTTATCAATCCGAAACCCATGATGGTAGTTCCGGGATCAATTCCTAATATGATACGTTCGTTTGCCAATTTTAATTTGTTATTTTGCCGAATGATTGCAATTCCTCACAAAGCTAAACAATTCCTCGTGTTTCTGGTCAAACTTTTGATTGTTGGCGGCGCATTTTATTTTATCTGGAATCAATTGGCGCATAATGAACAGTTGGATTGGCAAAAATTTCTTGATTTGCTGGACAGGAAAAAATCTTTCTGGGGCATTATTTTCCTGCTATCATTCAGCTTTTTCAATCGCTATTTTGAAATCTTAAAATGGCAGAATCTTGCTCAGGTCGTTAAAAAAATTTCTATTGGCAGCGCCACAGAGCAGGTCTTAGGCGCATTGACTGCCTCCATTTTCACACCAAACGGAATTGGAGAATATGGTGCCAAAACATTATATTTCAAAAAAAAGGAAGCCAAAAGAATTGTATTTCTAAACCTGATTTGCAACGGAATCCAAATGATTCTGACCATCATTTTTGGTACGGTCGGATTGCTTTATTTCAATTATAAATTTCCAATCGTTTCCAATAAAAGCCTTTTGCTTGTCTTTGGAATAGTACTGCTTATAGTCGTCCTACTCTTTGGCTTGAAAAAAATTACGGTTAAAGGCTACTCTCTTCATCTGCTATTTGAGAAGATAAACGAGATTCCAAAGCAAATTCATCAAAAGAATATACTTCTGGCGGTTGGCCGTTACCTCATCTTTTCGCATCAGTATTATTTCCTGTTTCTTGCTTTTGATGTCAAGCTGCCTTATGTATTACTTATGGCAACTATTACGAGTGTCTATTTCCTGGCTTCTTCCTTACCCACATTCCAGTTTTTAGATTTTGCTGTCAAAGGAAGTGTTGCCGTCTTTTTTTTCGGATTGCTTGGTGTAAACGAATGGATTGTGGTTTTTATCAGTACCTTGATGTGGTTTTTAAATGTGGTGCTTCCTGTAGTTATAGGAAGCTATTATGTCTTTAATTTTAAGTCGAAATGGAAATCATAGCCTTTCTGTTTTTGGGAATTGTGGGTATCTATTCCGTTTTTATCATCGGACTGGCTTACGGATTCCGCAAGGTGGCTGTTTTCAAAAACAACAGCTCAGAGCCAAAATCTACCTTTTCGATTATTGTTCCTTTCAGAAATGAGGCCCAACATCTTCCCCAATTGCTGTATTCTTTCTCGCAGATGGACTACCCAAGGTCAAAATTCGAGGGTATCTTTGTAAACGATGTCTCAACAGACGACTCCGTTAACATTATCCAGAACTTCCAGGCTTTGAGTTTCGACTACCGGATAATTGACTCCGTCCGAAAATCCGCTTCCCCAAAAAAAGACGCAATTGTAACAGCAATAAACCTCTTAGAAAACGAATGGGTTATAACTACTGATGCCGACTGTTTTGTTAGCCCAGACTGGCTAAAAACAATCGACAGCTACATTCAAAACCATAATCCTGTAATGATTGCCGGGGCAGTATCTTTTTCTGCGGATGAATCTTTCCTACAGCAATTCCAGCAATTGGATATGATTAGCCTGCAGGGAGCCACTATAGGAAGTTTCGGACTGCAAAAGGCTTTTATGTGTAACGGAGCCAACCTCGCTTATAAAAAGGATTTATTTTTTGAACTTGACGGCTTTGAAGGAAATGATGACCTTGCCAGCGGTGATGATGTTTTTGTATTGCAAAAAGCCGTAGCGAAATATCCTGAAAAAGTACAATACCTAAAATCTGAAAGCAATATTGTCCTGACGGAACCTTTGGATAGCTGGAAAGCGGTTTTCCATCAACGGGTACGTTGGGCTTCAAAAACGGCATCCTATCAGAATGCTTTCGGGAAAATTCTTGCCCTTATTGTTTTTGGAGGAAATCTGGCTATTGTTGTCGGATTGCTTTTGACACTTTTAGGACTGTTTTCTTTTTGGAGCTGGTATCTGCTGTTTGCTGTAAAAATCTTTGCCGATTTCCTGTTGCTAAATCCAACCGGAAAGTTTCTAAAGCCTGAACAGGTCCGGTTTTTTCTAATCAGCAATCTGTTTTATCCTTTTTTCAGTACAACAGTTGCCCTGTATTCTCTTTTCGGAAAATACGAATGGAAAGGCAGAAAATTCTAAGGTTATTATTCTACATTGAGAATTACAGGCAAGATAAATTGCGTCTTTACCGGAATGCCTCTTTTCAAAGCGGGATTAATCTTTGGAAAATCGGTCAGACGGCTATGGAGTATGCTGTCAATTTTCACTTTATCATAGGCCAGGCTATCGGACGGGAACTGTGGTTCGAACTCAATTCTTGAATCCGGATATACGGTAACTTTGACCTGTATTGTATCAATCTGTGGATATAATATTGACAACGTATCCAAATCCAGTTTCTGTTGGATGGTAACCGTTAAAAAGTCAAAAAAACACTGCTTTCGGGTCGTTTCATCCTTAATGGAATCACAAGTTGCCACAGAAGGAAATTCATCTACCTGATTCCAGTTTACTTTCTGGAGCTCCTGTTTGAGCAGTTCTTCTTCAGAAATCTTCTGATTCTGAAGATTCTGGCAAGAACACAAAAGTCCTAAAAAAAGAATTGCTGTTAGTTTTCTCATGTGATGATTGGCAGGCATTTTGTAATATTACATAATTCAAAAATAATAAATTTAATTTATGGAATATTTTTTATTGGTTGCCGGATTTTTGTGCGTGATTGGAGGAATCATCGGCAGCTTCCTGCCTGTGCTTCCAGATGCTCCGCTTTCCTGGATAGGTTTGCTGCTCCTTTACTTTTGCGACGGAATTGAAACCGAATACTGGGTGTTGGGCATTACGCTGTTCATAGCCATCGTTTCCGGCATTCTGGACTATATTATTCCGGCTAAGGGAACCAAACATTTTGGAGGCAGTTCCTATGGAATCTGGGGCACCAACATAGGATTGGTTGTCGGACTGATTGCCCCTATTCCTTTTGGATTTGTTATAGGCCCTTTTCTGGGTGCTTTTATTGGCGAAATGTTATACGATTCCAAAGACCATTCCCGTGCACTAAAAGCAGCAACCGGGTCATTTATCGGATTTTTAGCTTCAACCTTTATAAAGTTTGTTGTGTGTATGGGATTCCTGGGACTTTTTCTGTATAAAGTATGGGAATTTAGGGGAGTATGGTTTTAATGATAAAAGGAGGCGTTATGTAAATCAAAAAAGCCCTCCAAGTAAATGGAAAGCTTTTCATTGGTCTAACTACTAAACCTGGTACTTTCGTACCTAAACAACACAACTAATCTTAAAAACCTTTTTGGGCAAAAAAGCCTTTCTTTCGAAAGGCTTCCCCCAATTTAGCGGTCTGGACGGGACTCGAACCCGCGACCCCATGCGTGACAGGCATGTATTCTAACCAACTGAACTACCAAACCAGCGCTTAATTGCGAGTGCAAATATACCACAGTTTTTTACTTCTGCAAGCATTTTTGCAAAAAAAATCAAAACTTTTTTTATCGTTTTATCCAAACATTTGTTTTTCAACCAAATATGTAGTGAGTATTTTTTCAAAATTTTTGCCCGCCGCCACAGGAACATACTTAATTCTGTTCTGTGCGCAGGTCAATGACAATCGCTTAAAATAGCTTTCAGCACGTTTTTCATACTCTTCTTTTATGTTATCTGCAAAAAGATTGACCTCTTCTCCCGATTCAAGGTCTATAAATTTTCTTGGCGTATTGTCAAAATCAAAGCTTAGTTCCGTTTTGTTATCGATAACATGAAACAATACGACTTTATGCTTGTTGTGTTTTAAATGCTGTAACGCATTCAGCAACGCTTCTTCATTTCCGGGTTGAAACATGTCCGTAAACAATATAATCATGGAACGGCGGTGCATCTTTTCGGCAATCTGGTGCAGGAAAGTAACCGTATCCGTATTTTTAGACTGTTTTGGTTCTGCCAGCAATTGTTCCAGTTTGTTGAGAAGCATCCGGTGATGGCGCTCGCTTCCTTTTTCCGGAGCATAATATTCATAACTGTCTGAATAGACACTCAACCCGACAGCATCCCGTTGTTTTTTGAGCAGATTCATCAATACTGCCGATGCGAGAACAGCAAATCCAATCTTGCTTTCGAAAAATTGTTGCCCATCCTGTAATTTTGGGTAATGCATGGAAGATGAATTGTCAATAATCAGGTGGCAACGGAGATTGGTTTCTTCCTCAAAACGTTTGGTATAGAGCCTGTCTGTTTTTGCGAAAAGTTTCCAATCAATATGTTTTGTACTTTCTCCTGAATTATAGACCTTATGTTCTGCAAATTCCGCGGAAAAACCGTGAAACGGGCTCTTATGCATTCCCGAAATAAAACCCTCGACAACCTGATTGGCTAACAGCTCCAAATGCTGGAAACTGGAAATTTTTTCTATTTGCGATTCAATCTTCATTCTTCAAATATATTGAAAGATTGACTGATTTAAAAATTTATCCCAAGACTTTGATGAAACAAAAAAAGGCCCGGATTATTATTTCCCCAGCCTTTTTCAACTAATCCTAAAAACATCTATATATTCATTACCGCATTGTTCAACTGTTCATCTATTTCTTGCTGTAAAAAAAGACCTGGCCGTAAAACACCAAGTCTTTTTCTAACTAACCCCAGAAATTATTCTGTCCTTTTGAAGTCAAAACTTAAGTCACCCGCATTGTAATTTGCAGACACAGTGGTCGGAAATGTTTGAGCTGTTCCACTAAGCCATCTGTATTCTAAAAAATTGATATTTCCCGCTGTAACTGGATAAGTTGCATTGGTATTATCAGCCTTATTCCTTTTGTACCAATCATTTGAGTTCATCGTAATCATATACTTTTTGTCTTTTTCTAATGCCAAGTCAGAAATAGGATGAGAAACCAATGTATTAGCACTCGCCACATTTACAGTTTCTGTTTTTATAACCTCTTTTGTAGTATAATCCCAAATCGTAACCCTTAATGCTGGATTTGCATCCGGTAATTTTACTGTTATCGCTTTCATAACCCCTTTGACATTTGGAGAAAATGCCAATCCAAATTCATAGCTCCCTGAATTAATAAAGTTTGACGAAGTTGTAAATCCCGTTTGTGTATAATAAGATTCTAAGGGATTTTCAACAGGATAAGAAGGAGCAGGCTTGCTGTCATCACTACTACAAGAGATTGCCAAAATTGCCAATAAAACTCCTGATAAGATTTTAATCGTTTTCATTTCTCTAATTTTTTGTTGTTATTTTTTACTCATTTGGTTAGGACAAAGTTGCAGACATCATCAGGCTAAAAAAACAGGAAATAGACCAATAACATTTTAAATAGACCAATAACATTTTTCTTAATAAATGTTAAATTTTTTATCTATATTTGAGTAAATCCTACGGATATGGAAAAGTTAAAATGCATCATAGTCGATGATGACGAAATAGACAGACTTACGGTGCTTTCGTTTGCGAAACGGTTTGAAAACCTTTCCATTTTGGGCGTTTTTGATAACGCCGACGAGGCACTCGCTTTTATAGAAAACAACAAACCGGACATTTTGTTTCTGGATATTGATATGCCCGGCATGAATGGTGTGGAATTGCGAAAAAAAGCTTTAGAAGTTTCCGCCTGTATTTTCATCACTTCACACCCGGAATTTGCCGTAGAAAGCTTTGAACTTGACACTTTAGATTTTATCGTCAAGCCTTTAAAATTTGACCGCTTTGCCCAGACCATGCGCCGCATTGAGGAATTCATGGAAATAAAGCATAAAGCCTCCTTATTTGAATCGAGCATAGGTGGTGATGTGATTTATATAAAAGAAGGACATGACCAGACCAAAGTCAAGCTACATGACATCTTATATCTTGAAGCCCTAAAAGACTACACGCTGATTATTACTTCTAAAAAAAGACATTGTGTACTGTCAAGCATAGGAGTGTTGCTTAAAGAATCCCATTTTCAGTCTTTTATAAGAATACACAGGAGTTTTGCCGTACAAAAACAATTCATAGAAAAAATCAACACCCAGGAAATCCTGCTCAGCAACGGGGCTATGATTCCTGTGGGAAGGAGCTTTAAAGAAAACATCAATATTTTGCTATCATGAAAAAGGCATTCTTATTTTTAGTATTCTGCTTGTTCTCTACAGCACTATCTGCCCAAAAGCAAGGACAGATGCTGATTGATTCGTTGGATACAGCCCTAAAAAACACCAAAGACAAAAAAACAATTGTCATTATCAAAAACAAGCTAAGCCAGGAATATTCAAGGGTGGATCCCGAAAAAGGAAAGCAACTGGCAAAAAGCGCCATTGAAATGGCAGAAACTATTGATTTTAAAAATGGTCTGGCTGAAGGCTACCGTTGCCTGGGAATTAATACAACCGACTCAACAGCGATTAATTTTTACCGAAAAGGTCTTGCATTTGCCAAAGAAACTAAAGACAAGCAGGTATTGAGTGTTTTGTACCGGAATATAGCCGTTTATTATATCTATAGGAATGATTACAAAAACGGACTCGACTACAGTTTCAAATCGCTCAAACTAAGTGAGGAATTAGGCAAAAACGAAGAAATTGCAGGAACCTATATCAACATCGGGTTTATATACAATGACTTGAAAGACCGGAAAAAGGCATTGGAATATTTCAAAAAAGCATTGGATATAAACAAGAAGTTCAACAATCCGACGATGAAAGCCGTGATTCTTGAAAATATTGGCGTTTTATACAATAACGAAGGTAAAAATGAACTGGCGGTTTCCTACCTTAATCAGGCATTGGAAATCAACCGAAAAAATAACAACCTGAATTTTGTAGCTACAAATCTCGGGACGTTAGGAAGTGCCTATTTGGAATTAAAAAAATATGACCTGGCCGAAAGCCATATCAAGGAAGCATTAAAAATCAGCAAGGAGTTAAAAATTCGCAGAGTCATGTCCTACAACCTGCAAAATCTTTCCATGATTTACATGGACAAGTATGCAGATCCAAAAAACAACTCCTTTTACAAAAGCAGACCCGTGGCAGATACTTCTTTACTGATGCTGAAAGAAGCGGTAATTTACGACCAGGAAAGCAACGACATCAAATCACTTTCAACCGATTTTAAACAGATTGCCTCGTTGTATGAGGAATTGGGCGATTCTAAAAACGCACTTCTTTATTTCAAAAAATTCAACACCTATAAAGACTCTATCTATCAGACTGACACAAAAGAAACGGTAAAAAACCTGGAAGACCAACGCACAATTGAACTAAAAAACAAGGAAATACAGTTCAACAAGCTCAAAATTGAGAGTAAGGAAAAACAAAAATGGTATTTTATACTGGGCCTCGTCCTATTGGGAATTATAGGAATACTGTTGTTCTACCAAAGCCGAAACCGCAAAAGAAGTAATGAAAAATTACAGCAACTGAATAACGAATTGGATTTGGCCAATAAAACAAAATCCCGTTTTTTCAGTATCCTCAACCACGATTTGAGAAGTCCTGTGTCGAGTCTGATTCATTTTCTCCATCTGCAAAAAGAGAGTCCCGAATTGCTGGATGCTGAAAGCAAAAAAAGAATGGAAGACAAAACAATCAATTCTGCCGAAAACCTGCTTAATTCCATGGAAGACTTATTGCTTTGGAGCAAAGGCCAAATGGAAAACTTCAAACCTCAGCCTAAAACCATTAGTGTAGGTTCGTTATTTGAAGACACACGAAAACATTTTTCAGGACAAGAGAAGATTGACATTCTGTTTGAAGACCCGCAAGGATTAGTACTAAATACTGATGAAAATTACCTGAAAACAATTATCCGAAATCTGACCGGAAATGCTATCAAAGCTTTGGAAAAAACCAATAATGCTAAAATAATCTGGAAAGCATGGCAGGAAAACGGGATAAAACACCTTTCCATAACAGATAACGGCCCGGGTGGTACTCAGGAACAATTTAAAGCCTTATATGACGATAAAGAAGTTGTCGGAATTAAGACGGGATTAGGCCTGCATTTGATACGCGACCTGGCTAAGGCCATTGACTGCAAGATCGACATACAAACACAGCCTAATCAAGGGACTGTTTTTATACTGACATTAAAATAAAAAACCCTTCCAGAACTTTGGGGGTCCTGGAAGGGCATATTAAAATATAATCTCTCGATTATAACAATGCGTCAATTGCGTCTGTGTAGCTTTGTTTCGGCGCTACGCCTACTTGTCTTCCCACTACTTCACCATTTTGGAAAACCAATACTGTTGGAATATTTCTCACGCCATACTTAGCAGCAAACTCCTGGTTTGCATCTACGTCAACTTTTCCAACAACAGCTTTCCCATCATATTCAGTACTGATTTGGTCAATGATCGGACCAACCATTCTACAAGGTCCACACCATGCTGCCCAAAAATCTACTAAAACGGGTTTATCTGATTTTAATACAATTTCTTCGAAAGTTGCATCAGTTATTGCTTGTGCCATATTTTTTGTTCTTTAATTTTACATTACAAAATTAGTTATTTTATCTGTAATGTTTTGTTAATTGAAAATTAGTTTTGGTTATAAAGATATTGTCAATTTCTATCTCAAAAAAGTTAATTTAATTTGAAGTTGACTTGTAATTTTTCTAATTCACGTAATAATTCACCACAAATATTCACTTTTAATTTCCTGCTTGGCATAGAAAGATAGGTAATTACTTTGGTTTCTTCTACAACAGCCGGAACGCTCAATTCCATCTCTTCTGCATTTTCCATATCGGGAATTGCCTCTACTTCATCCACATTTGTTTCTACTGCAACAGGCACTTCTTTTGTAATCTTTTCGGTTTCCATTACTTCAAAAGTCACATTGTTTTCTCCCCTGTTAGCCTGAAAAATATGACTTAGCTTTGTAATCATTTCAGAATGCAGCTCACGGATGTTCATCTGGATAATAAGCTTTTTCGCAAAAGTAGTCAACACATCCTGTAGATACTGGATTCCTATGAATTGGATTCTTGGCTCGCCTTTTTTTCCCGTTTCTGCATTGGCCCAGCCTTCACGCACCAGAATTTTCATATAAGTAAAATTATTCTGTATGAGGAAATGACGAAATTTAAGGTACTCCTCTCCAAATATTCTGAATTCTGCCGATTCATCATAGCCTTCCAATACAAACGAGGCCCAGCCTTTTCCGTTTTTGGCAACCCTGTGCTGTACATCGGTTATAATGCCTCCAACTGTCAGGTTCTTATTGACATGTGCCTCCAGATTCTTCAATGCGTCCAGTTTGGCATTACAGAAATATTTCATTTCAAAACGGTAATCATCAAGAGGATGTCCGGAAATATAAATTCCTACTACTTCTTTTTCTTTTGCCAGTTTTTCCATCGTACTCCAGTCTTCACACGGAGGTATGACCGGTTCCGGAATCTGCACGTCGCTTGTTTCTCCAAAAAGACTTACTTGCGAAGAGTTTTCATTTTCCTGAAACTTTGAACCGTAGCGCATGGCCTTTTCCAAAAACGTAATTCCATCGCCTTCATCATGGAAATATTGGGCACGATGTGCCGTAAAGCAATCGAATCCTCCTGCAAGAGCCAGGTTTTCAAATGCTTTTTTGTTGGCGGCACGCAAATCAATACGTTTTGCCAAATCAAAAATCGATTTGTATTTTCCTTCTTTTCTGTTTTCTACAATAGTCTGTACGGCTCCCATTCCAACACCCTTGATGGCTCCCATTCCAAAACGGACAGCATAATTTTCATTTACCGTAAACTTATAGAACGATTCATTAACATCGGGTCCAAGAACCTGCAATCCCATACGTTTACATTCTTCCATGAAAAACGAAACCTGTTTGATGTCGTTCATGTTGTTGGAAAGCACCGCCGCCATATATTCTGCAGGATAATGTGCTTTTAAATAAGCCGTCTGGTAGGCAATCCAGGCATAGCAGGTGGAGTGCGATTTATTAAACGCATATTGTGCAAAGGCTTCCCAATCTTTCCATATTTTTTCAAGCTTATCTGCCGGATGGCCATTAGCAACTGCCTGGTTAATGAATTTGGATTTCATCTTATCCAGAACGTCTTTCTGCTTTTTACCCATTGCCTTACGCAAGACGTCGGCATCACCTTTGGAAAAATTCGCCAACTTTTGCGACAAAAGCATTACCTGCTCCTGATATACCGTAATTCCGTAAGTATCTTTCAGGTATTCTTCGCAGGCTTCAAGGTCATAGACGATTTCTTCTTCCCCGTTTTTTCTTCGTACGAAACTCGGAATATATTCCAATGGTCCCGGACGATACAATGCGTTCATTGCAATCAAATCACCAAAAACCGTTGGCTTCAGGTCTTTCATGTATTTCTGCATCCCAACCGATTCGTATTGGAAAATCCCAACCGTTTCTCCTCTTTGGAAAAGCTCATACGTCTTGACATCATCAATCGGAAAAGCATCAGGATCCAGTTCAATTCCCGTTCTGTATTTTACCAGTTTTACGGTATCTTTTATAAGTGTCAGGGTCTTCAGACCCAGGAAGTCCATTTTTAGCAGACCTGCACTTTCTACTACTGAGTTATCAAATTGCGTTACATACAAATCCGAATCTTTTGCCGTAGAAACCGGGACGAAATTTGTAATATCGTCTGGCGTGATAATAACGCCACAGGCATGGATTCCCGTATTTCGGAGATTTCCTTCCAATAATTTTGCCTGAGTAATTGCTTCTCCTCCCAAATCTCCTGCATTTGCAAGCGCTATAAGCTCCTGTACTTTATCAAATTCTTCGGCACGAAGCGCCTTTTTAAGCTGTTCGTTATCAAAAGTAAATATCTTCGCCAGATTGAGGTTCATCGGGATAAGCTTGGCAATCTTATCCGCTTCAAACAGCGGTAAATCCAAAACACGGGCCGTATCCCTGATTGAAGATTTTGCCGCCATGGTTCCATAAGTAATAATCTGCGCTACCTGATTGGAACCATATTTATTGATAACATAATCCATTACACGACCACGTCCTTCGTCATCAAAATCGATATCGATATCGGGCATGGACACACGATCCGGATTTAGAAAACGCTCAAAAAGCAAATCATAAAGCATCGGGTCGATATTGGTAATTCCCAAACAGTAAGCCACAACAGAACCTGCAGCCGAACCTCGGCCAGGACCTACAGAAACATCCAGCTTTCTCGCTTCGGCAATAAAATCCTGCACAATCAGGAAGTAACCCGGATAACCCGTCTTTTCAATCGTCTGCAATTCAAAATCCAGACGCTCCTGGATTTCAGGTGTTATTTCTTTATATCTTCTCTTGGCTCCTTCATAAGTGAGGTGTTTCAGATAGAGATTTTCACCTCTTTTACCTCCGTCGATTTCATCCTCAGGAACAATGAATTGTTCAGGAATATCAAATTTTGGAAGCAATACTTCACGTGCCAAATCGAATATTTCTATTTTCTCAACTATTTCCTGAATATTGTATATGGCTTCCGGGAGGTCAGCAAAAAGCGCCTTCATTTCTTCTCCCGACTTAAAATAATATTCTTTATTAGGCATTCCATATCGATAGCCTCGACCACGTCCTACCGGTGTGGATTGTTTTTCACCGTCACGGACACAAAGAAGGATATCATGTGCATTGGCATCTTCCTTGTCGATATAGAAAATGTTATTGGTTGCCACTAATTTCAGGTCGTGTTTTCTCGCTAAAGAAATCAAAGTCGTATTTACACGGTTTTCATCTTCCTGATTGTGGCGCATGAGCTCGATATAGCAGTCTTCGCCAAATTCCTGTTTCCACCAAAGCAAAGCTTCCTCTGCCTGATGTTCACCAATATTCAGAATCTTGCTCGGTATTTCGCCATAAAGGTTACCTGACAAGACAATTATATCTTCTTTGTATTGTTTTATGACTTCTTTATCTATCCTTGGCACATAATAAAAACCTTTGGTATAGGCTATCGAAGACATTTTGGCCAGGTTATGATAACCGTTTTTATTCTTTGCCAGCAAAACGACCTGATAGCCATTATCCTTTCGGGTACGGTCGAGATGATCTTCACAGACAAAAAACTCGCAACCCACTATTGGTTTCATCAAAACCTCTGTTGGTTCTTCACCATTATCAATGAGCGATTGGTTTTTTGCTTTTGCGGCTTTATTATGGTTCAGTACGTCACGCACAAAATGGAAAGCTCCCATTAGGTTAGCATGGTCTGTCATGGCAACGGCCGGCATTTTATGCTTAGCTGCAGCCTTAACCAGGTCGCCAATACTAATTGTGGATTGTAATACAGAAAACTGCGTATGGTTGTGCAGATGTACGAAATCAACATCTGTTAAAGAAATAGTGTTTTCTGCCGTCTGCTTTTTCTGGGCCTCATCAGTAGCTTTTTGCAAACGGGCACGCACTTCATCAGATGCCTGTTTCAGGTTGATGTGCTTTAATCCGATGAGCTGAATCTCTTTCGGATTGTTTTCATTGAACCTTCTAAAATAATCTGCCGGTACGTCAAGCTGTTCTTTGGTAAAAGCTTCCCTTCTGATCAGCTCTAAGAAACAACGTGTAGTCGCTTCAACGTCAGCAGTTGCGTTGTGTGCTTCAGCAAAAGGCTGATTGAACAAAAACTGATGCAATTCCGTCAGTGTTGGCAGTTTGAATTTTCCTCCTCTTCCTCCCGGTAATTTTAAAAGTTCCGCCGTATATTCTGTACAGGTATCTAATACGGGCATTTCGGCCATTTTAGATGCTACTCCAAAACGGTAAAATTCGCAACCCATGATATTGACATCAAAGCCAACGTTTTGCCCGACAATAAATTTCGATTTTGAAAGCGCAATATTAAACTTCTCAAGCACCTCAGAAAGTCCTATTCCTCTTTCCGCTGCCAGTTCTGTAGAAATTCCGTGGATTCTTTCCGCATCATAGGGAATATTAAAACCTTCCGGCTTCACAAGGTAATCCTGGCTTTCAATCAGATTTCCCATTTCATCATGCAACTGCCAGGCTATCTGAATACAGCGAGGCCAATTGTTTGTATCTGTTATGGGAGCATCCCAACGCTTTGGCAATCCGGTTGTTTCGGTATCGAATATTAAGTACATGGCTAATTGTTAAGGTTTTATATTTTTGAAAAATCCCAAAAACGCAGATTACAAAAATACGTTATTTTAGGGTTTGGACAACAGTGCTTATCTATGAATCTTTTCCTAAAAACTTAAAACAAAAAATCCCGGCCAAGGCCAGGATTTATATTCTGTAAGTTATTTTTTATGGTGCGGTTTGGATTGGCACTCTGTAGAAATGACCTTCCTGGTAATTCACTACCGGCGCTCCAATAGGATCTGCCGTTGTAGAAGGCGCATTAAAATAAAAAGTTCCCGTTACGGTTCCTTCCGGACTTTGTTCAATTTTGATTTGACCATCTCCTACTCCTGTTCCTGTAGCATATACAGAAGTAACACCGTCTGCCTCATAAGTATAGGTTGCTTTGTTTGCACTGTTTACTCCCAAAGTATAAGTTCCCGGCGCAATAGATGCCGTAGTAAGTGTTAGCGTTTCAAATGGTGTATTTCCATAAACGGTCAACACTCCTCCTGTAATCGTTGCATAGGAACTTGAAGCCCTCCATCTAACATTGTCTTTTTTACCCTGAACGGATGGATTATTGAAAGTAGCATCGTCTTCACAAGACATAAAAACAGCCACAAGCATTAAAAGCGATAAGATCTTTTTCATATTTATTATTGATAGCTATGGATAATCATTTTTACATCGACAAAAATAGTTTTTTATAGCATATATGCTAATGAAAATTAAAAAAATAACACCAAAATCGTAAAACGTCCGGATTTCAAAATATAAAAAATGACAAATTTTAAACGCGGAATAATTTGTATCACAAACTTTTGTATATTTGCACCCTTAATTAACAGAGGTCGAGTACCTCAATTTAATCATTTAGATTATGTCTGTAAAAATTAGATTACAAAGACACGGTAAAAAAGGAAAACCTTTTTACTGGGTAGTAGCGGCAGATGCACGCTCAAAAAGAGATGGTAAATTCCTTGAAAAAATCGGAACTTACAATCCAACTACTAACCCTGCAACTATCGATTTGAATCTTGATAGTGCTGTTAAATGGTTGCACAATGGTGCTCAGCCAACTGACACTGCGAGAGCTATCCTTTCTTACAAAGGAGCTTTATTGAAGCACCACCTTGACGGAGGAGTTCGTAAAGGAGCTTTAACTCAAGAGCAAGCTGATGAGAAACTAGCTAAATGGCTAGATGAAAAAGCTGGAAAAGTAAATGCGAAAAAAGAGAACCTTTCTACTTCTAAAGCAGATGCAAAAGCTAAAGCTCTTGCTGCTGAGAAAAAAGTAAACGAGGATCGTATCGCTGCTGCAAAGCAAGCTGAACTTGAAGCTGCTAAAGCTGAAGAGGAAGCTGCTGTTGTTGAAGAAGAAGTTACTGAAGTTGAAGCATCAACTGAAGAAGCTCCTGCTGCAGAAGAAAACAACGAAGAAACTCAAGCTTAATTTTGATGCGATAATGCGTAAAGAAGAGTGTTTCTATTTAGGTAAAATCGCGAAAAAATTCAGTTTTAAAGGTGAAGTCCTTGTTTATTTAGACACTGATGAGCCTGAGTTATACGAAAATCTGGAATCAGTGTTTGTCGAGTGCGGCAAACATCTGGTTCCTTTTTTTATTGAAAACAGTTCGCTTCATAAAAACGACCTGCTTCGGGTCCGTTTTGAAGACATCAATACAGAAGACGCAGCCGATGAGCTTATCGGGAATGCAATTTATCTTCCTTTAGAAATGCTGCCAAAACTGGAAGGCAACAAATTTTATTTCCACGAAGTGATTGGCTTTGAAATAGAAGACAAACGCTTAGGTGTTGTTGGAAAAATCCAATCCATTAATGACTCAACAGCCCAACCGCTATTTGAAGTTCTTGATGGCGATAAAGAAATTCTGATTCCGATGATTGACCATTTCCTGATTTCAATCGACCGCGATAACAAAAAAGTAATTATGGACCTGCCGGAAGGACTAATTGAAATGTATCTCTAATCATTTCGGTCTATATCTTAACTCCTCACAATGCCTTTCCAATTCAAACAATTTTCAGTAGAGCAAGACCATTGTGCCATGAAAATAGGAACCGACGGTGTATTACTAGGCGCATGGGCTCCCATTGAACACAATCCATTTAATGTTTTGGATATTGGAACAGGCACCGGAATCATTTCCCTGATGATTGCCCAAAGAAGCCATGCTGAACAGATCGATGCTTTTGAAATCGATGAAGATGCTTATGAACAGGCTGTAGAGAATTTCGAAAATTCTCCCTGGTCCGACCGATTGTTTTGTTTTCATGCCGCATTGGACGAATTTATGGAAGAACCGGAAGACGAATATGACCTGATTGTTTCAAATCCGCCATTTTATACGGAAGATTATTCTTCAGGAAACGATCAGCGTGATTTGGCACGTTTTGCCGATGCCCTTCCCTTTGAAGATTTAGCAGAAGCTGCCGGTTTCTTACTTTCCAAGAATGGAATTTTTGCCGTTATCTTACCCTATAAGGAAGAAGAAAAATTTATTGCTTTGGTAAGGGATTTTGATTTATTTCCTGTAAAAATTACCCGTGTAAAAGGAACACCAACTTCAGAAATCAAAAGAAGCCTGTTGGCTTTTAGCAGGCATTATTCTGAAAATTTCCCAACCGACGAATTGGTTATTGAAATCTCCCGCCACAACTACACTCCGGAATACATCCATCTTACAAAAGATTTTTATTTAAAAATGTAATACCTGCTTTTCGAAAGCCGGTAAAAATAAAAAAGTCTATTACTTAAAATAAGCAATAGACTAATGTATACTGTTGTTTCTTTGCTATGAATCCTGAGGGCAAAGGAGCTTTGTCAAAACCTCGCAGCTATCTGCGTGTCCAACAACTATATTTCCGGTTCCCGGACAAACGCATGCGATAATATCATTACCGCCTCCTCTGATTGCTCCGTTACCTTTAATGGTTTTCTGTTCACCGTTGCTTAACTTGTGAACACCTTCTAATTTCAAAATGTTTTCTAACATAATCTGTAGGTTTAAAAATTATGAAAATCGACCCAATCACTTAAAGACATTTGGGCTTTATGTCTTTTATCTTAAGATATTCATTCTCTGCATGTTCAAAATAAAACTGTAAGATAAATGTAGCAAAAAATAATTTAACCCGGATAGATTCTTTTAAGTTTATATCGCATTTTTTATCAAAAACGCAATTATCTGAAGCTTTCTTAAAAATTACAGCAACACTTTCTAACATTTGCTGATTGTTTTGTTGCAATTCTTTATGTAAGTTTGCAAACGTTTTCGGAATAAAACAAAAAACAGTAAAAACAGATAGCCCGGCTATCGAAATGATAAAAATAATGAGACCCGATCTTTTCCAAGCTCCAGATTATTACCTTTTAGACGAATTATTGTCTGACGAACACAAAATGGTACGCGACGCTGCCCGCGAATGGGTAAAACGTGAAGTATCTCCAATCATTGAAGAGTATGCTCAAAAAGCTGAATTTCCGAACCAAATCATTAATGGTTTGGCAGAAATTGGTGCTTTTGGTCCATACATTCCAGAAGAATACGGTGGTGCCGGCCTAGACCAGATTTCGTATGGCTTGATTATGCAGGAAATCGAAAGAGGTGATTCCGGTGTTCGCTCTACTGCTTCAGTACAATCTTCGTTGGTTATGTATCCTATTTGGAAATACGGAAATGAGGAGCAAAGAATGAAATATTTACCAAAACTGGCTTCCGGTGAATTTATCGGATGTTTCGGTCTTACGGAACCTGATTTCGGTTCAAACCCGGGCGGAATGGTTACTAATTTCAAAGATAAGGGTGACCATTATTTATTAAACGGTGCTAAAATGTGGATCTCTAATGCTCCTTTTGCTGATATCGCAGTAGTTTGGGCAAAAGACGAAGCCGGAAGAATACACGGTTTGATTGTAGAAAGAGGTATGGAAGGATTTACAACTCCTGAAACACACAACAAATGGTCACTTCGTGCTTCTGCGACAGGTGAATTGATTTTTGACAATGTAAAAGTTCCTAAAGAAAATTTACTACCTAATAAATCTGGTCTTGGAGCTCCACTAGGATGTTTGGATTCTGCACGTTACGGTATTGCATGGGGCGCTATTGGCGCTGCAATGGATTGCTATGACACAGCCCTTCGTTATGCTAAAGAAAGAATCCAGTTTGACAAACCTATTGCCGGAACTCAATTACAGCAAAAGAAACTGGCTGAAATGATTACCGAAATTACCAAAGCACAATTATTAACCTGGAGATTAGGTGTTTTGAGAAATGAAGGAAAAGCAACTTCAGCGCAAATCTCTATGGCGAAAAGAAATAATGTGGACATGGCAATCAATATTGCCAGAGAAGCAAGACAAATTCTGGGCGGTATGGGTATTACAGGCGAATATTCAATTATGAGGCACATGATGAATTTAGAATCTGTTATTACTTATGAAGGAACCCACGATATACACTTATTAATTACAGGAATGGACATTACCGGAATTCCTGCATTTAAATAGTAAACAAATATTAAAGTATCTTAAAAAGCTTCTCTATAACGGGAAGCTTTTTTACATTTGTAAAAATCCCTCCATCATGAATATTGACACTATTAACGCCCGCATTCAGCCACAAAAGGACATTTTATTAAACCACCCATTGTATAAAAAGATACAAAATCTGGAAGACTTACGAAGATTTCTGGAATGCCATGTATATGCCGTTTGGGATTTTATGTCACTTTTAAAAGCATTACAGTCCAAATTAACTTCTACAACTACGCCATGGTTGCCTGTTGGGAATCCCGAAATCCGTTACCTGATTAACGAGATTGTTTTGGCCGAAGAAACCGATTTAACTCTGGACGGAAAAAGACAGAGCCATTACGAAATGTATATTGACGCGATGAAAGATTGCGGTGCAAATATTTCGGAAATTCAGAGTTTTTTAGAAAATGTTATCACAACCCATAATATTTTTGTTTCGATAAAAAAAAGCGAACTGCATCCGAAAATCAAAAATTTCCTGGACTTTACCTTTCGTGTTATTGATGAAGGCAAGCCTCATGAGATTGCCGCCGCTTTTACTTTTGGAAGGGAAGACCTCATTCCTTCTATGTTCACAGAAATATTGAGGAATTTTCAGGAAAACTTTCCAAATGCCGACTTACAGAAACTGATTTATTATTTTGAAAGGCACATTGAGCTCGATGCTGATGAGCATGGTCCTATGGCCATGCAAATGATTGAAGAGCTATGCAACAACGACGAATTGAGATGGCAGGAAGTGGAAGAAGTATCTGTTCAGGCATTGGAAAAAAGAATTGGTCTTTGGGATGCTATTGAAGAACAAATTTCAATGAAAGCAGAATTAGCTTAATAACTCGCTATACAATCTATTTGCAGTAAATTCTTATAATTCTTTAAAACCCAATCTGTTTTTTATCGATTATTTAGATTTATTTTAGATTATTTCGAAAATTTAACTTTAAAATTCCAAGATATTTATAACTTAGCGCGCTTGTTTATCTTTAAGATAAGTAAAAAAATATCACATAATTATTAATTTCCAATTTTCATATTTCCATGAAAAAAATTACACATTTTTTGTGCCTTGGCCTTATCGGTTTTTCAGCCTTTGCACAAAATACACCGCATGTCTTTGGAAGAAAAGTTCAAAGTGTTAACCCTACTACGGGAATAATCAGATGTGTTTCTTCTGAATACGAATCATTCCTGCAAGAAAAAGAGAGTAAGAGAGCTACAACTCAAGAATTTGAAGAATGGCTTGCTCCTAAAGCAGAAGCTGTTAAATCAAAATTATTAGCAAGACGAGGTACTGAAGGAACAAATGCAGTAATTACTATCCCAGTTGTTGTCCACGTTATACATAACGGACAAAACATAAGTAATAATGGGATGAATATTACTGATGCCAGAATTCTTTCTCAAATTACTGTCCTAAACCAGGATTTTCGAAAAATGATTGGAACACCGGGATACAATACAAATCCTATAGGAGCGGATGTCGAAATTCAATTCTGTATGGCGCAAGTAGATCCAAATGGAAATCCTACAACAGGTATTCATAGGGTTAATCTTGGAGTTTCGCAATGGGATGAAGATAGTGTTGAAACCATATTAAAACCACAAACTATATGGGACTCTTCAAAATATTATAATATTTGGGTATGCCAATTTGGATATGATTTAGATGGTGTCCTAGGTTATGCTCAATTCCCTGGAAGTTCAGGATTACAGGGATTACAAGGACCTTATACCGCTGACACGGACGGAGTAATTATTGATTGGAGAGCTTTTGGTTCATCAGATTTTTCCGGAGCCGGAGGAACTTATTTTCCAAGCATTAACAAAGGTAGAACCACCACACATGAAACAGGGCATTTTTTAGGTTTAAGACACATTTGGGGAGATAACTCATCTTGCACTGTAAATGCTACTGATAGCTGGCAAGATTATTGTCCAGACACTCCGGCTGCCACTACTGAGCATTACGACTGTTCTCAGGATTATGATACATGCTCAGCCGCTCCAGGCAAAGACATGACAGAAAACTATATGGATTATTCTAACGATACCTGTATGAACATCTTCACTTTAGATCAAAAAGCTAGGATGATGGCCGTAATGCAAAATTCTCCTAGAAGAAGATCCTTAACTACTTCAACAGCATGTCAGCCACCATTAAGCAATCCATCATTTGAATTATTACAGGGAATAAAACTATATCCAAACCCTGCTAATGATGTATTAAACATTGCAGTATCTGACAGCTCTAAAACTCCTGACAGCTATACAATTTACAATAGCCTAGGACAAGCTATCCAACAAACTACGTCTGTTAGCGAAGGAAACTTAAAAGTAGATACTTCAAATTATGCTACCGGAATTTATATGATTCGATTTACAAAAGGTAATGAAACAAAAACTTTACAGTTTGTTAAGAACTAATGTGGTTCACTCATAATAAAAAAAGCCTTCTTCCGAAGGCTTTTTTTTATTTTAATATTCCGGAGCTAATTCTATTTCCAGTCCGTCCAATTCTTCCGTAATGTGAATCTGACAGCCAAGACGGCTGTTGGACCTGACAAAAAAAGCTTCTGAAAGCATGGCTTCTTCATCATCGCCCATTTCAGGAAGTGCAACATCATTAAGGACATAACACTGGCAGGAAGCACACATAGCCATGCCTCCGCAAACTCCAATGGTCCCTTCCGGAGCCAGTTCATAAGCACGAACCAGTTCCATAATATTCATATTCATGTCTGTCGGTGCCTGGACTTCGTGTAAAGTCCCTTCCCGATCAGTTATTTTGATAGTAACATCCATTTTGTATTTGATAATGCCGCGTGATTAATCTATCGATTTCACGACCGCCTTTTCAGCTTCTTTTCTTGTTCCGTCAAATCCGTCTACGCCAGAAACAGTCGTATATTTCAGTACATATTTTTTACCCGGATTTAATTTATTGTAAACGCTCTGGCACATCAGCGTAGCTTCATGGAAACCGCAAAGAATCAGCTTTAATTTGCCGGGATAAGTATTGACATCACCAATAGCATAAATTCCTTCAATATTGGTTTGATAATCCAATGAGTTATCTACTTTAATAGCATTTTTTTCAATTTCAAGGCCCCAGTTGGCTATCGCTCCTAATTTAGGTGATAATCCAAAAAGCGGGATAAAATAGTCTGTTTTGATATTTCTGTGTGCTCCATTTTCATCAATATCAATCGATTCCAGATGTTCTGCCCCGTTTAATCCGGTAACTTCAGCCGGAGTTATCAAACGGATTTTCCCTGCATGTTTTAGTTCCTGTACTTTTTCTACAGAATCCAATGCCCCGCGGAACTCATTTCTTCTATGGATAAGCGTAACTTCTGAAGCAACATTGGCCAGAAAAATACTCCAGTCCAGAGCAGAATCTCCTCCACCGGCAATTACTATTCTTTTGTCCCTGAACAGTTCCGGGTCTTTTACAAAATATTCAACTCCTTTATCTTCATAGAATTCAATATCTTCAATCAAAGGTTTTCTAGGCTCGAAGCTTCCCAAACCACCGGCAATTGCAACGGCTTTGCAATGATGTGCCGTTCCTTTATCTGTAGTTACAATAAAAGTTCCGTCTTCCTGCTTTTCAATAGTTTCTGCCTTTTCATTCAATGTAAATCCGGGTTGAAACTGTTTGATTTGCTCCATAAGGTTAGTAACTAAATCACCTGCCAATACAGATGGATAGCCTGGAATATCGAAGATGGGTTTTTTAGGATAAAGTTCTGCCAACTGTCCGCCGGGCTGAGGCAGGGCATCAATAATGTGGCATTTTAGTTTTAGCAGTCCTGCTTCAAAAACGGTAAACAGACCTGTGGGTCCGGCACCGATTATTAGTATATCTGTTTCAATCATTTTTTAAAAATTCTGAGGGTTCTAAGTTTCTGATACAAAATTCAGGAAACCAAGAGTCATTTTGTATGATAAATATCATGTCACCGTGGCCTGGTAGCTACCGGAAACATATTGTCCTAAACGCAGGACAGTATTGCAATCTGTATGAGATTACAATAAAAAGCCAGGAAATATTGGAAATACTCCCTGACGCAAAGTTTATATTTTAGGCTACATTCACCACAGTTTCAATCTGCGGAGCGTATTTTTTTATAGTAGTTTCAACGCCGGCCTTTAATGTCATCTGGTTCACACTGCAACCAACACAGGCTCCTTCAAGACGAACCTTGACATGTTTGTCATCTTCTATTTCAATGAGTGAAATATTTCCTCCGTCTGACTCAAGAAACGGACGAATTTCATCCAATGCCTTCTCTACGTTTAATTTAATTTCTTCTGTTGTCATAATCTTGTTTTTTTGGGACAAACTAGATTTTAGTTTCCGGACAAATTAGGAATCGTATCCAAAACCTTCTAAATGTCTTATTTTTTTACTGCCGAGCATCCCGCCATTGTCGTAATTTTTACGGCTTCAGAAGGTGGCAGGTTTTCATTTCTATATACTGTTTCCTGAACTACGTTTCTGGCAATATCTTCAAAAACTTTTTCCAAAGGAGAAGCCGTTTGCAAGGCAGCCGGACGTCCATAATCTCCCGCTTCGCGGATAGACTGTACGATTGGAACTTCTCCCAAAAACGGAACTTCCAAATCTTGCGCAAGATTCTTAGCTCCTTCTTTTCCAAAGATATAATATTTATTTTCAGGTAGTTCTTCAGGTGTAAAATAGGCCATATTTTCAATAATTCCCAAGACAGGAACATTGATTGAATCGGATTGGAACATGGCTACTCCTTTTTTTGCATCTGCCAATGCTACAGCTTGTGGAGTACTCACTACAACTGCCCCAGTTATTGGCAATGACTGAACGATTGATAAGTGAATGTCACCTGTTCCTGGTGGCAAATCGATTAGCATAAAATCCAATTCTCCCCAGTCCGCATCAAAAATCATCTGGTTCAACGCTTTTGACGCCATAGGCCCTCTCCAGATTACAGCCTGACTTGGTGCTGTGAAAAACCCGATTGAAAGAATTTTGACTTCATAGCTTTCGATAGGTTTCATTTTAGATTTTCCATCAACGGTAACCGAAATTGGTTTTTCGGATTCTACGTCAAACATAATAGGCATTGACGGACCATAAATATCTGCATCAAGTACCCCTACATTAAAGCCCATTTTTGCCAATGTTACTGCCAGGTTTGCAGTAACCGTTGATTTTCCAACGCCTCCTTTACCGGAAGCTACGGCAATAATGTTTTTGATACCCGGAATGGATTTTCCTTTGATTTCAGGCTTTTCAGGTGTTTCAACCTTGATGTTGACTTTTACTTTGGCTTCTGTAGAAACCTTTTCATGTATTGTTTTGATGATGTCAGCTTCTGCACGCTTTTTAATGTGTAGTGCCGGTGTCGCAAGCGTAAGCTCTACTACTACTTCGTCTCCAAAAGTAAGTACATTCTGAACTGCTCCGCTTTCTACCATATTTTTACCTTCCCCAGCAATGGTAATAGTTTCCAATGCTTTAAGAACTTCTTTCCTATCTATTTTCATTTTTGTATAGCTCTCTTTTTCAAGCCTTTAAATTAGACTGATTTTAAATTGCAAAGATAGCATGAAAACTTTGTAATGTAAAGTTAATAGATTGAAAAAGTTTATGGTTTGATAGACGAATTTGGACTAAGCGGGTTATTGCTTTGAAAAGTAATTACAATTCGTTTTTTTGGATTAGGTTAATCTTCAGAGAAGCATACTGTACGAGTAAATTATTCTTCAGGAAATCATATTCTGAAGACAGCAATTGGTTTTTTACCGATGTATAAATCACGGCATCTACTTTTCCACTGGTGAATTTTGCCTGCGTAGTTCTGAATGATTCTTTGGCATATTTCAATGTATTCTGCAGGTTAGAAGCGAGCTGCATGTATTGTTTTTTCCGGGTTGTTTCCAATTCCACCTGTTGCTGTATTCTGATTTTTTCCTGTTCCGAAACCAATTTGACTTTTTCCGCTTCAATTTTTGATGCGGTAATCTGCCTGTTTCTCTTAAATCCGTTGAATACCGGAATATTGAGTCTTAGCCCTACTTCGTGATTTTTATTATCATCAAATTGGGATTTGAAACTTGGCATATTCTCATTGGGTTGATTTATGGGCGAAGAATAAAATGTCGAAAGGCTATAATATCCTGAAATGGAAGGAAGATTGTCTGATCTTAATATTGAAATTTCTTTTTTGGACCTTTTATACGATAATTCAGCATATTCGATTTTTGGATTTTTAAAAACCGATTTATCTACCGGTTCTGTTTCTTCAGCAAGATAGACTTCAAAAGTTACGGCTTCCAGATTTTCTATCGCAAAGTTCATCAGTTGAAAAAGTTGTAATTTTTGGGTTTCAAATAACTGCACTGCCTCAAGTAAACCTTTTTCATCTTGCGAAAAACTGAGTTGGATATCATACAGATCACTTTCGGGCTTATTGCCAATTTCAACTTCTTTTTTAATACGCTCTAAGTTAAAGGTGGTATTTTGTATCTGCTCTTTTTGAATTTTGACCAATTCCTGTGAAAACAAGGCATCAAAATATTTTTCCAGTAATTGCAGCTTGTATTCGTATTCTATTACTTCTTTGTCTGCCTGGGCCAATTCTATGTTTATCTTATCTCTTTGGGCAGTTGCCAGATTTCCAAAATTTAAAAGGTTCACATTGGCTGCTAAACTCATGTTGTCGTATTGGATATCAGAACTCACCCTGTTGTTGGTACTTGGGTCAATAGTCGAACCAAAATTATAACTATGATTGCCTACGAGATTTACTGTTGGAAAAAGTTCCAAAAGCGGATGCGTATACAGCTTTTTGGCCCTGTTGATTTCGAGCTGCTTGATTTTTATATCGATATTATTTTGCGAAGCCGTATCAAAACACTTTTGCAATGACCAGGAGTTTTCCTGGCCATTAACAAAAATGCCCGAAGTAATTAGGAGCAAGCTCAAAATTAATTTCTTATTCATATTTCAGATATTTCAAGACATTAACTCTTGTGGCCTGATAGGCTCTTGACAATACCACAATCAGCATTAGCAATAAAAGCGCAACAAACCCTACAACAAACGGAACAATTGAAATATCAATGCGGTAAGCAAAATTTTCAAGCCATTTGTTTAGCAGAAAATAAACAGGAAACAGGGCAATCAGAAAACCGGCAATACAGAAAACCACATATTGTTTGGAAAGCTCTTGCAGAAGGGTCTTTGTTTCTGCTCCCAGCGTTTTTCGGATGGCTATTTCTTTCATTCTACGTTGGATGGAATAGGAAGCCAGGGCAAACAAACCGGACAACGCAATAAATATCACGATAAAATTCAGCAATGAAAATAAATTTCTCTGGTTCACGTAGGCCTGGTAAGACCTTGCGTAACTTTTGTTTACAAAATCATATTTAAACGGGTATTCCGTATCTACTTTCTTAATCCAGAAATTTTCAATTTCTTTCATCGCACTTTCCATATGCTCCGCATCTATTTTTACAAAAATCTGATGTGCGTTCTGAATCATCCACGGAATGGTTTTATAATGAAAAATCGTCATTGGCGGAATTTGGTCCTGAGGACCACTAACATGGAAATCTTTTGCAATACCCACAATTTTTAGCTTTTTGTCGTTCCAATTGATTTCTTTACCAATCGGATCCTTTTCATTCATCATGCGTAAAGCGGTTTCATTAACCAGAATATTTTCTATCGTATCTGTTGAAAGCGAAGGAGAAAGGTTTCTTCCTTTTGCCAGTTTTATATTCATCATGTCCAGAAAATCAAAATCGATTGCCATATTACTGCCCTGGATAGGTTTCCTGTTATATTCATATCCCGAAGAAGCCTGGGCACCACCTCCAAAGTCAAAAGACCCAATCGAAACCTGCCTTACTCCTTTTATTTTCAACAATTCCTGACGGATTGTTTCATAACGCAGCACTATTTTTTCCAAATATCCTTTTTCTTTAAAATCATAGGGATTTCTATAATTAACCTGAACAACCTGATCTCCTTTGAATCCTAAATCTTTGGAGTTCATAAAGGAAACCTGTTCGTAAACGATATACGACCCTACAATAAAGAAAGAAGCGATGGCAAATTGCAGAATCAGCATGCCGTTCCTGAGCCAGATTCCGTTTTTGCTTCTTCCAAAATTGCCTTTCAATACTTTTAAAGTTTCAAAGTTTGAGACATATACTGCCGGGAAGATACCTGCCAGCAATACCACCAGACCAAATATTAAAAGAATTTGCAGGTAGAACTGTCCGCTATGGATAATCAGGTTCTTATTCAAAAATTCATTGTAATAAGGCAGGGAAAGCTCTACAATTACTAATGAAATCAAGATAGCAAAACCTGCCATCAGCATTGTTTCAAAAATAAATTGCTTGACAATATTGCCTCTTGTGGCTCCAATTATTTTTCGGACACCTACTTCTTTTGCCCTTTTTATGGCATTTGCCGTTGCCAGATTTACATAATTTGCAATGGAAAGCGTCAAGATTAAAAGAGACAGTCCCATCATTATCAACAAGAATTGATAGTTTCCCCTTCCTTCTCCATAACTTTCTGTGATGGCATGTAATCTTGCTGCGGTTAATGGTTCCAAAATAATTTTAGAGAGATGACCCTCTCTATTTTTCTCCCTCCATTGTTCCGGAGTAATTCCTTGTTCTCTTGCCCATTTCAATTCCCTGTTTTCATACAGCAGTTGTTCTAATTTTAATTTCACCGGCCCTGTCTGTTGAGGATTTTTTAATTTGAGCATCAGTCCATAATTAAAATTCCCCCATTGTGTCCTGTCTCCTTCCAATCTTCTATCGATTGTGCTAATAATAACGTCCGGCGCCATGGAAGACTTGCCCGGAACTTTATATATTGCTCTTACAACATACTTTTTTTCGGAATAGGTAACTTCTTTTCCTATTGGGTCTTCATTTCTGAATAATTTTTGGGCCGCCTCTTCAGATAATGCCGCACTGTTATTGTCTGCCAAAGCATTTTGAGGACTCCCTTTTATAAATTCGAATGGAAAAAATTCGAAAAAAGTTTTCTGGGCATCCGTAATTTTCAGGGTTTCTTTTTTCCCCTTATAGCTTACCATATCCTCATCATAATCTGTATTAAAATAGCAGTAAGATTCCAGTTCCTTGTAATTTTTAAAATAAGGTTCGAACCCCGCTACATTCGAAGCCCAAAGCATATCTTCGCCAAGATCAGAAATAGAAAGAAATATTCTTTCCTTATCAGGATTCCATTCGTTATAGGAATGCTCATCATTCCAATAGAGAATGGCAAAAATCAACCCTGCAATCCCCATACTCAACCCCAGGATATTTAGAGCTGTAAAAATCTTGTTGTCTTTAATCTGATATAAAAATATTTTTAGCCAATTTTTTAGCATAATACTAATTTTTGAGATTCATAATTAAACCCTATTTCTTTATTTTAAACTGCTTACAGTAAAACGTTCACATTTCTGCTGTTCAGTTTTTCCGAAAGTATTATACCGTCCTTCATCAAAATGGTTTTTTGGGAAAACGAAGCATCATAATCCGAGTGGGTAACCATTAAAATCGTGGCTCCATTGGCATGCAAATCGGTCAGAAGTTCCATCACTTCATTTCCGTTTTTACTGTCCAGGTTACCTGTTGGTTCATCAGCCAATATAATTTTAGGATCATTGATCAACGCTCTTGCCACAGCAACCCTTTGCTGTTGTCCTCCTGAAAGCTGTTGCGGGAAATGTTTTAATCGGTGTGAAATGGCAAGACGTTCCGCCATCGCTTCTACTTTTTTCTTTCTTTCCGAAGCACTCACATTATTGTAAATCAGAGGCAATTCGATATTATCGTATACTGAAAGCTCATCAATCAGGTTAAAATTCTGGAAAACAAAACCGATGTTCTGTTTTCTTATTTTTGATTTTTCACTTTCTTTTAGCCCGCGGATTTCTTTCCCCAATAATTGATAACTTCCTGAAGTAACATCGTCTAAAAGTCCGACAATGTTTAGCAATGTTGATTTTCCGCAGCCTGAAGCTCCCATAATGGTTACAAATTCGCCTTGCTTTACTTCTAATGAAATTTCATTAAGCGCTTTGGTTTCTACTTCTTCTGTTCTGAATACTTTTGAGAGGTTTTGAATTTTGATCATGATTTTTGATTTTTTGATTGTTCGTTTTGATTGATGATTGAAACTGATGATGATTTATTTTTCTATCCATTGGCAGAAATACGATCCCGCTGTCTGCTGCCCAAGGAACTTGATTTTATACTCCTGGTTTTCCTGAAACAACACTTCTGTTTCTCCCTTTTCGTCCTTAGAAAATGATTTTTGAAACAATACTTCATTCTGGCTATTTACTACCCTCATTTCCAATGTTCCTTTTTTTACTTTGATGTCATATTTCAACAAAGTATTGGCATCTTTTGAGGCAGTAATCTTCACAAAAGTTTCTCCTTCATATTCTGAATATCTTGCTTTTGTATAAGTATTTCCATTTTCATTGGCCCATTTTTTATCTTTTACAGGTTCCGTAAAATGAGTTCCTTCTGCCTTGATATGATTATTAGTTCCTTTTTCCTGAGCAAAAAGCTGAAAAAAATTCAGGATCAGGAATGCTACTAGTAATAAAAATTTCTGCATAATTATTTAAAGTTTAAAATTTCAATTTCTTTATAGTCTTTGTAAGATGAAGTCACCACTTTATCACCGGCTTTCAATCCCCCTAATACTTCATAATATAATGGATTTTCTCTCCCCAGACTAATTTCTTTTCGAATCGCCTTATCACCTTCTACAACAAAAATCCATTTGCCTGAAGTATCTTCATAAAAGCTACCTTTTGAAAGCACTGTGCTTTTAGATTTTCCGGAAAGCAGCAGTCTGACTCCAAAACTCAAGCCTTGCCTAAGATCCAGTTTTTCCGTACTCATGAAATTAAGTTCCACCTGAAACCGGCCGTTTTTTACCTCCGGAATTACTTTCGAAACCGTTACCTGAACCATTTCTCCTTTGTATTCAATTTCACCTTTTTGGCCCTCCGAAACTTTTTCAAGATAAAACTCATCGACATCTGCCAGCAATTTATATCCCTTCATGACATCAATTTTCCCTATACTTTCTCCGGCAAGATAATTTTTACCCAAAACCGGCTCAAAAGATGATAATCTCCCTGATAATGGTGCCGTAACCAAAAAGTTCTTTTTGTTGTTTCTAAGAATGTTCAGGCTTTTCTGTATGATTGCCTGCGACTGGTTAATCTGGGCAATCTGAATCTGGTTCGTCTGTTTTTCTTTTTGGATACTTTGCTGGATTATGTTTTTTCGTTCTTTTTGGAACCTGAAATTTTCCTGTGTTTTTTCCCATTCATTTTTTGAAAGAATTTGTTCTTTGAACAGTTTCTCATTCAGCTCATACAAACTTTTTGCATCCAGATAATCATGTTCTATGGCCACCAGGTCTTTTGCAAGATTCAATTCCTGGTTTCTCAAATCCAATTTTACTTTATTGAGGTTATTGATTTGTTCAATCATAGATGTTTCCTGTGTCATATAACCTAATTCTGTATTCGGGTTATACAATCGCGCCAAAGGCTGTCCTTTTTGTACAAAATCGCCATTGCCTACAAAAATTTCCTGGATAGAACCACCTTCAATTACGTTTAGCAACATTGAGTTGAGCGGTTCTACCTTTGCCTGAAAAACAATAAAATCTTCAAAATTGGCATTCTCAACTGTCTTAATTGTGATTTCTCCCTTTTTGACATCCAAACCTCTTTTTTTAGTCACAGAGGAAAACACAATATAGGCTGCCAATAAAAAAAGAGGCAAACCAATTAACAGGTATTTATTTTTTCTACTTTTACGAGGAACGATAGTGTCCATATCAAATTATTTGCGGAACTAACTAACAATTTTGTGCCACAATTTTAAAAATTACAAAACCTTATATTATAAGGCTTTTCTTTTTTAAACAAAATCTCAAGTGTCCGATAATGAACACTATTTGTCCAAAAACGAACAGTCGATGAAAAAAACACAAGCCACAATTTTAGTGATTGATGACCAGGAAGACATCTTATTTGCTTCGAGGATGGTCCTCAAGAAGCATTTTGAAACCATTTATACGCTGAATAATCCTAAAAACATATTGGATACGCTGTCCCAAAATCAAATTGACGTCATTCTTTTGGACATGAATTACAGAATAGGCTTTGAAGACGGAAGGGAAGGAATTTATCTTTTAAAGGAAATCAAAACTTTTTCACCACAGACCACAGTAATTCTGATGACTGCTTTTGGAAAGGTAGAAACGGCCGTTGAAGGTCTTAAAGCCGGTGCTTTCGACTATATTCTGAAACCATGGGACAATGAAAAACTGTTGGGGGTCGTAAAGGCTGCCGTTGAAGAAAACCGGAAAGAAAAGAAAAAAACAGCAAAAGCCCCTAAACAAGACACTTTTTTTATTGGAAGTTCTTCCGGCATACAGAAAGCGTATTCCCTTGCGGAAAAAGTAGCAAAAACAGATGCCAACGTTTTAATTTTAGGGGAAAACGGAACAGGAAAGTATGTATTGGCGAATTATATCCACCAAAATTCCAATCGAAATACTCTTCCTTTTGTTCACGTGGACCTGGGTTCCTTAAACGATAATATTTTCGAAAGCGAACTTTTTGGTTATGCCAAAGGCGCTTTTACCGATGCCAAAAATGATACGCCCGGAAGATTCGAACTGGCTCAAAAAGGAACCATCTTCTTGGATGAAATAGGAAATGTTCCTTTGCAATTGCAGGCAAAATTACTGCAGGTCATACAAAACAAATCGGTGACACGTTTGGGCGAAGCAAAACCCAGACAATTGGACGTTCGAATAATCACGGCTACCAACATGGATCTCAAACAGGAAGTCAGCCAAAAGAATTTCAGGGAAGACCTTTACTACAGGATCAATACGATGGAAATCACGCTGCCACCGCTTCGCGAACAAAAAGACGATATTGTTCCATTAGCCAATTTCCTGCTTGCCAGGATAATTGAAAAATACGATCGTAGTGAAATTATTTTCGACAACAACGCATTGGCACAAATGGAAAGGCATTCCTGGAATGGAAATATACGCGAAATGGAAAACCGCATCGAACGCGCTGTTATCCTGTGCGAAAACAATACGATTACGGTTTCCGATCTTGATTTGGATGTTATTTCCAAAACGGAAAGTAACGATGACGTTCAACTTTCTGATGTTGAAAAATCTGCCATTGAAAAAGTACTGCAAAAGAACAATTTCAATATCAGCAAATCTGCCGAAGAGCTTGGCCTTTCCAGGGCCTCATTATACAGAAGAATGGAAAAATATAAAATAGACAATCCGAATGGCTCCGAATAGAAATACAGCACTATTATTGCGATTCTGCGCTATCCTGGCAGGCATCACCATTTGTTTTTTCTTATTTCAGAAAGGGCTGTTTTATACTTCAATCTTTCTGCTTTTGGTGGTTCTCATCCTTATATTGGAATTGTTTTCTGCCATAAGAAATATATTTTTATTCTATGACAAGACAATACAGGCTATTTTGAACAATGACTTTTCTGCCGATTTTTCAAAACATGCTTCTTTTGAAAATTATAAAACGCTTTTTAAACTTTATGATAATCTGAAAGTAAAACAAAACGAACAGGTGTCTAAAGATTTGGTTTATCGCTCTATCCTGAATAATATAGAAACAGGAGTATTGATTTTAGAAAAAGAACATGAAGACTGGAGCATTTTTTTGATGAATGATTATTTCTCGAATCATTTTCAGGTACCAAAAGTTTCAAAATGGCACTATTTAAAAAATCAGTTGCCTTCGCTTTGTACCATTATTGAAGAAAGGAGTTTTCAGGAAATCAAGACCTCATTACAAATCAGTATAAGCAAACAAGCTTCGCAAACCTTCATCCTTCAAGCTTCCAAAACAAAAACTTTCGATAGAGAGTATTATATTATATTGCTTGATTCCATACAAAAAGTAATTGAGAAAAAAGAAAAAGAAGCCTGGATTAACCTGATGAAAGTCATTTCGCATGAATTGATGAATTCTATCACGCCAATCCGCTCTCTTACACAAAACCTGAATGAACTGATGCAGCAGGAATCTTTGTCTAAGGAAGATTTAGAAGACATCAGACAGAGCGTTACGACCATCATCCATAGAAGCGATCACCTTCAGAATTTTGTAGAAAGCTATCGCAAACTCGCCATGCTTCCAACACCAGACAAGGAAGTAGTAGAACTAAAACCTTTGCTTGAAAACACCTTAGAGGTTATGGCGCCACTTTTCAAGAAAGGAAATATTATCGTAAAAAATACAATTGAATCAAACAGGCGAATTAAAGCCGACAAGCTTCAAATCGAACAGGTTCTTATCAACTTGCTAACAAACAGCATTTATGCTTTGGAAGGCAAAGAAAAAAAGGAAATTGAAATTGTTTCTGAAGAAAAAAATGGCCGGACTTTTATTACGATATGCGATTCCGGAACGGGTGTCGATCCGGCTATTGAAGAGAAAATTTTCCTCCCTTTTTTCACAACTCGCAAAGAAGGCGCAGGTATTGGTCTTACGTTATCAAAAAATATAATCGAGGCCCATGGCGGCTACCTGAGCCATAGTAATGATAATGGGCGAACAAGCTTTACAATTTGTTTATTGTAGAATTATTACGACAATTTAATCAAATAATTCAAAATAATTAACAATAATTTGTTTTTTATCATAAATTTGTGTTAATTAACTTAATAATTTATACTTATGAGAAAATTATTTGCTGAGTTTTTTGGAACGTTTTGGTTGGTTTTTGGAGGATGCGGAAGTGCTTTATATGCTGCGGGAATTCCAAATCTGGGAATTGGTTTTGCCGGAGTCGCTTTGGCTTTCGGACTTACAGTACTGACAATGGCTTATGCTGTTGGGCATATCTCTGGAGGACATTTTAATCCGGCTGTTTCATTTGGTCTTTGGGCCGGTGGCCGATTTTCAGGAAAAGAACTGGTGCCATACATTCTTTCACAAGTAGCAGGAGGAATAGCAGCTGCAGCGGTCTTATATTTAATTGCTTCCGGAAAAGAAGGTTTTTCAATTGATGCAACAAAAGCGGGTGCTTTTGCAGCAAATGGTTTTGGAAGCCTGTCTCCTGAAGGCTATTCATTAGAAGCCGCTTTCATAGCAGAGCTTCTTCTCACCTTTTTCTTTCTGATTATAATTCTTGGTGCTACGGATAGATTTGCAAACGGAAAATTTGCCGGAGTTGCAATCGGGCTTGGACTCACCCTGATTCACCTCATCAGTATTCCAATTACGAATACTTCTGTAAACCCGGCCAGATCAACTTCTCAGGCTCTTTTTGCCGGAGGTGAATATATTTCACAATTATGGCTGTTCTGGGCGGCTCCTATTCTGGGCGCGATTCTTGCCGGATTTGCTTATAAATTCCTGTTGCAGAATAACGACGAATCTTAAAATACAAAGGCGGGAAATTTCCCGCCTTTTTCTTATCTTAATTCAATTGCCGGATCCCAGAAATGTTTTTCGAAATCCACAACTTGATTATCTACAACTTCAATGCCTTCATTTTCCAAAAGCTGCTGCATCAGATTGGTACCGTCAAAGTGATGTTTTCCTGATAAAAGCCCAACACGGTTCACCACCCTATGTGCCGGAATATCCTCATTATTATGAGAGGCATTCATTGCCCAACCCACCATTCTCGCTGATCCTGAAGAAGCCAGATATTTTGCAATTGCGCCATAGGAAGTAACCCTTCCGTAAGGGATTTGTTTTGCGACTTCATACACTTTTTGGAAAAAATTTTCTTCTTTCATTTCTGAAAAATTTAATTCCTAAAAATCTTGATCAGATTGATGATGGCAACCAGCCCAGTAACGGAGCCTAAAAAGTAATTCATATTTTCCATCATCCAATTGGTCTTGTGCTCTATTTTTTTAAAAAAAACGATGTAGATATAAAAAATTGAGAAGGAACCTACAACAACTCCAAGTACAAACATCCAAATCAGTGTAGGTGTGAATTGCAAGTACCCGTTATTCGCCAGAGTAATACTGACAAAGACATAATACGGTATTGGGAAAAAATTTAAAGCGGACAACAGCATTCCCAGGAAAAACCTTCCTGTTTTTGTTCTTATTTTGCTATCTTCTTCTTTAAGTTTTGGCTTTTTTGCAATAAAGAAAAAATAAATAGTAAGCAATGCGAACAAAACCAGACCTATTTCCTGAAGCAGGTAAATAATATCCGGTCTGCTGTTTATAAATTTCGCAAATGCAACGGCTATATAGGTCTGAAAAAATACAACAACTGTGGCACCCACAGCAAAATAAACTGCACGTGTACGTCCATCACGAACGCTTATTTTAGCAGCCGTCATGTTTATCAGCCCCGGAAGAGCAATTCCAACAGCGGATAGCAAAATCCCCCACAACAGCGCCATTGCAATTGCCATATTATTTTATTTTAAATCTAATATAGGTAATTGCCTTATTAATTTCCAAATATTGTTTCTCATAAAATGTCTGGATGCTTGTCACCACTTCCGGACTGCCTTCGTTTTTATAGACGTTATGATTCGAATACAAAACCTCATGTCCTTCTCCATGTAATAATCCAAGCGTATAACCGTGCATGAACTCACTATCCGTTTTCAGATTTACGACTCCATCCGGCTTTAATATTTTTTTATAAAGCTGCAGGAATTGCGAATTGGTCATCCTGTGCTTTGTTCTCTTGTATTTGATTTGCGGATCCGGGAATGTAATCCAGATTTCATCTACTTCATTTTCTCCAAAAATATGGTCAATCAATTCAATCTGTGTCCTTACAAAAGCCACATTTTGCATTCCATCTTCCACAGCAGTCTTAGCACCTCTCCAAAAACGGGCTCCTTTGATATCGATTCCAATAAAGTTTTTATTCGGATATTTTTCGGCCAATCCAACGGAATATTCTCCCTTTCCACAACCTAATTCCAGAACAAGCGGATTATCATTTTTAAAAAAAGAGGTATTCCATTTTCCTTTCAAAGGAAATTCGCCACCCACTACTTCTTCTCTGGTTGGCTGAAAAACATTACCAAAAGTGGCGTTCTCTTTAAATCGTTTTAGCTTATTTTTACTTCCCACGGCTTAATTTAAAATTTTGGTAAAATTAAGGAAATATATATGAACTGAATTACTTTTATCTTGCCTGAAATTTAATTCGGGATTTGAAGCTAGTATTCGGGCTTTTATTATCAATCACAATTCGTTCTTTTTTGCCGATTAAGGAAATTAAGAAGGTGAAAAATTACCATACAGAAGCCAGACAGTATTGACCATTTTTAAACTTTTAACAGCAGGACCGAAAAGCCATGTCTTCAAAAAAAATATTAGTGGCTCCATTGAATTGGGGCCTGGGCCATGCCACAAGATGCATTCCTATTATAGAAGCTCTTGAAAATAACGGTTATACTCCGATTATAGCTTCGGATGGAGTAGCGCTGCAAATGCTCCAAAAAGAGTTTCCGCATCTGCAAAGCCTCGAACTGCCATCTTACCACATTGAATATGCTAAGAACGGTGCTTTTTTTAAATGGAAAATGATTAAGAATTCTCCAAAAATGATTGAGGCCATTCTTCAGGAGAAAAAGACTATCCGCCAATGGATTGATGAATATGATATTGCCGGAATCATTTCAGACAACAGGCTTGGGGTGTATTCCAAAAAAATACCTTCTGTTTTTATTACACACCAGCTTAATGTATTGACGGGAAATACGACATGGATTTCCAGCAAGGTACATCAGCATATCATTAAAAAATTCAACCAGTGCTGGATTCCGGATGTTGAAACCAAACCCAATCTTTCCGGAAAATTAGGCCATCTTGAGAATCCGGAAGAGAATATAAAATACATTGGTCCTTTAAGCCGGCTCCACAGAAAGCCTACGGATAAGAAATACGATCTGATGGTTATACTATCCGGCCCAGAACCGCAACGCGGCATGCTGGAAGCCCAACTAACTCAGGAAATGGGACAATTCAAAGGGAAAGTAGTTTTTATTAAAGGAAAAATTGAGCCTGAGCAAAAAATTGAGCAAGCAGGCAATGTGACTTATTACAACTTTATGAATACGGAGCAGCTGGAAAACACATTTAACGAAAGTGAAATTGTACTGTGCCGTTCCGGTTACACTACAATTATGGACCTCGCACAGCTTGGCAAAAAAGCTTTTTTTATCCCAACTCCCGGACAATACGAACAGGAATATCTAGCCAAAAAACTAAAGAAGGAAGGATTGGTTCCTTTTGCCAGACAAGAAGATTTCAAGATTGAAAATCTTCTGGAAATTGACCTGTTTAAAGGATTAAAAAATTTCGGGACTGCAATAACCTGGAATAAGTTATTTTGTCTTTTCGAGGGTGAATGAGAATTCTGAACCTTTGCCTACCTGGCTCTCGACATAGATTTTTTCGTCGTGGGCCTCAATAATATGTTTTACGATAGAAAGTCCCAAACCTGAGCCACCTTCGCTTCTCGCACCACTTTTGTCAATTCTGTAAAAACGCTCAAAAAGTCTTGGAATGTGCTGTTTTTCAATACCGTCACCATTATCCATAATACGCACAATGACTTTATTGTTGACAAGGTCTTCCACACTGACTTCTGTAGTACCGTCTTCCTTACCGTATTTTATGGAATTGACGACAAGGTTGGTAACTACCTGTTGTATTTTTTCCTTGTCGCCATATACATAAATAGGTTTCACATATTTCAAATCGAACATGAGTAATATGTTTTTCTCCGATGCTTTCATTTCCAACAAATCGAAAACATTCTGGATGACTTCCAAAATATCAAATCGCGTGTTCACTAAATTCAATTCACCGGCTTCCAGTTTGGTAATCATATCCAAATCCTGCACGATATAGATTAGTCTTTCGACTCCTTTCTCGGCACGCTGAAGGTATTTTTTACGAATGGTTTTGTCTTTCATTCCGCCATCCAAAAGCGTTGAAAGATATCCCTGAACAGTAAACAAAGGCGTTTTTAATTCATGTGAAACATTCCCGATAAATTCTCTTCGGTATTCTTCACGAACTTTCAGGGTTTCGATTTCGAGTTTTTTGTCGGTGGCAAATTTTTTCACCTGTTTGGTCAGCGTAGCCATATCGGTAGTTATTGGCTGTGACCTGAAATTAGTAGATTCAAGAAGTGAAACATCATCATAGATTTTTTTCACTCTTCTGTAAATAAATCTTTCTACGCGGTATTGTAAAACGAAGAAAGAAAAAATGGCAATGCCCAAGGCAAAAATGAGACAGAATTTCCAAGAGAAAGTAAAAAACACGCTGGTCAGTATTCCCACCATTCCGGTTGCGAAAAAAGTAATATACAGCGATGATTTTACCGCAAAACGGTATGTTCTCTTGAAACTTACGGACATTAAACTTCTAATTTATAGCCAACTCCTTTAATGGTTTTGAACAGTTCTTCTCCGATTTTCTCTCTTAACTTACGGATATGAACATCAATTGTTCTTCCGCCAACGATAACTTCGTTGCCCCAAACCTTGTCCAGAATTTCCTCTCTCTTGAATACTTTTCCAGGTTTTGATGCTAACAAATAGAAAAGTTCAAATTCTTTTCTTGGCAATATGATTTCTTTTCCGTCCTGGATAATCTTATATTCTTCTCTGTTGATTTCGATACCGCCTACATTTAAGGTTTCCGAATTCTGATCTTCCTCTTTTAGCCTTCTTAACAATGATTTTACTTTGCTCACCAGTAATTTTGGCTTGATAGGTTTTGCAATATAGTCATCTGCTCCGGCATCTAACCCGGCAACCTGTGAATAGTCTTCACTTCTTGCTGTCAGGAAAGTAATGATTACGTTGCTCAGTTCCGGCAGCTTTCTGATATTTTCACAGGCTTCCATTCCATCCATTTCCGGCATCATCACATCCATAATAATCAGGTGCGGCAACTCCTTTTTGGCTTTAAGTATAGCCTCTTTCCCGTTGCTGGCCGTTACAATCTGATAGCCTTCCTGTGAAAGATTATACCCTACAATTTCCAGGATATCCTGCTCATCATCAACCAATAAAATCTTAATATCTTTCTTTTTCATCTTTAGGAAAAAATTTGCGTTTAGCGGTTGTAAATGTAAATATAAAACAAAAGGATTATATGTGTTAACTGTAATTTAATATCGTAACAATTTAGTAAAGTTCCTGAAACTTAAAAGTAACAGGTCGCTAACATCAGCTTTACAAAACGACCGTTCCTTTGCGCAAATTTAAACAACACACAAATGAAAATTAAACTATTATTCATTACTTTATTGCTTAGCACTCTTGGTTTTGCACAAAGCAAAAGTACGATTTCAGGAGTAATTACTGATAAGGATTTGAATAACGAAACGTTGCCATTTGCAACAGTCACAGTTAAAGGAACGACCACAGCAGCCCAAACAGATATGGATGGGAAATATACTTTAACTGTAAAGCCGGGAACTCATGTGCTGGTTTTTGCCTTTTTAGGTTATGAGTCACAGGAAGAGACCGTAACGATTAAGGCCGGAGAAACAAAAACAATAAATAAGGCATTAAGTTCCGGAAGCGTTACCCTGGAAGACGTAGTGATTGAATCCGTACAGAGCAGACAAAAAGAAACCGCTCTTTTAATGGAACAGCAAAAAGCAGTTGAAATCAAGCAAAACATTGGCGCACAGGAACTTTCAAGAAAAGGAGTAAGTGATGCGGCCGGTGCAGTTACTAAAGTTACCGGAATTTCAAAACAAGAAGGTACAGGTAATATTTTTGTCAGAGGTTTAGGTGACCGTTACAATTCTACATCAATGAATGGTTTGCCTATTCCATCAAATGATCCGGAAAAAAAGAACATCGCCTTGAATCTTTTTTCTACTGATATCGTAGAATATATTTCAATTGACAAAGTTTACAACCCTAGAATTTTTGGAGATTTTGCAGGCGGTAACGTAGATATTATTTCTAAAGATTTCAAAGGTAATGGTCTTTTTGAAATAGAATTAGGTTCTGTTGTAAACACCAATGCCATCAAACAGGATAATTTCATACTACAGCAGGGACCAAATAAGCTCGGATATTCGAATGCTGACCTTCCAAACAACCCATTGGGCTCATACAGTTTTAAAAACAGCCTGATTCCTGAAAAAGAAGCGCCCTATGGAGGAAATGCCAACTTCAAGGCCGGTAAATCATTCGACATTGGAAACGAAGGCCGTCTAAGTCTGTTTGCAACTGCCGGATTTGCTAATGGTTTTAGTTATAGAGAAGGAATTAACCAAAGTGTGAGCGCCCAAGGAGCTAAGCTAAAATCTTTCGACCAGAAAACCTATTCTTATAACACCAATACAACAGGAATGTTTAATGCGGCTTACCGTATAAATCCTGACCACAAAATCAATTATAACTTCCTGTTTGTTAACTCTTCTTCGCAAGTAAATGATGAATACAGAGGTTTTATTCGTGACCTTGCAGAAGATGACAATGGTTTTATCCGTAGAGGAACCTATACTCAAAACAAATTGATGATTAATCAATTATTGGGAACCCATAAAATCACTGACAAAATTGACTTAAACTGGGGAACTTCATTCAACAGAATTAAGAGTGAAATGCCAGACAGAACGCAAAACACTTTAAAGTATATTAATGATTTCAACGGTTATGTATTAGGCGTAAACACAACAACAGACAACCACAGGTATTTCCAAAACCTGACTGAAGATGAATTGGCAGCCAATGTTTCTGCCGATTATAAATTCGGAAAAACAGAAGACGGAAGCCAAAAAGGTAAATTGACTGTAGGATATAGCGGAAGATTCAAAAAGAGAGACTTTGACGCGATACAGTTTAACTTCAGAATCGCAACAGACCAGATGAATACTGTTGTAGATCCTTACAATCTTGATGCTTTCTTTAATCAGACAGCCTACAACAATGGTGCTTTTCAAATTGAAGCGTTCAGTGGACTAACACCACAAATCTACACAGGTGATCAAAAAATCCATGCCGGTTATTTCAACTTAGAATATAAGCTTTCAGAAAAACTGACATCTTTAATCGGAGTGAGAGCCGAGAAAGTATATCAAAAAGTTTTCTGGAGAACTCAGTTGGACAATTCCGGAAGAAGCAACACTTTTGACAAAAACGAAATCTTGCCAAGCATCGTATTGAAATATGAGCTAAATGACAAGCAAAACCTGCGTTTTGGAGCAAGTAAGACTTACACATTGCCTCAATTTAAGGAAAGAGCTCTTTTTGTTTATGAAGATGTAACAGAAATTAAAGTAGGTAACCCGGACCTTTATCCTTCTCAAAACTATAATGTGGATTTAAAATGGGAATTTTTCCCAAAAAATGAAGAAATCATTTCTGTAGGTGCTTTTGGTAAATACATTCTTGACCCAATCAACGAAATCACCCTGGCTTCTTCAACTAACGATATTTCTTTCCTTAACACAGGAGACACCGGATATGTGGTTGGAGCAGAATTTGAAATCAGAAAGAATGTTTTTGAAGTTGATTCGGCAAACAGAAGCAAACTTTCTGCCGGCTTTAATGCTTCTTATATGAAAACAAGCCAGGATCTTGATTCAGAAAAAGTAAGAAAAGAGACTAGTTACAACATTAACCTTACAAGCTCTAAAGACAGCTTCACTGGTGCAGCAGATTTATTGATGAACGCAGATCTTACCTATATCAAAGAATGGGACAAGAGTGATTCCAGTATTATGGCAACATTAGCATATGCCTATTCTTCTGACCGTCTTTATGCCTTGGGAGTAGAAACTAAAGGAAATCTGGTTGACAAAGCAATTGGTTCTCTTGATTTTATATTAAAAACCAAACTGAACAAAAGTCTAGGAATCAACTTTACGGCCAGAAACATCTTAGACCCAAAAGTTAAAAGAGTTCAGGAAAACAGAACGGAAGACATTACGGTTCTTTCCTATAAAAAAGGTGTTGGTTTAAACCTTGGATTGACCTATCAGTTCTAAAAAAACAATATTTAAGAATCTAAAAATGGCTGCTAACGCGGCCATTTTTCTTTGTTTGCAGCCACTGTTTTTCAGTTAACATTTGCTTTGAGTTGATAACGTTTTATTTACAAATAATAAAAACTAATATAACGATATCATCACATTCTTTTAACCGCAAACTAAAGCCTAATCTCCACTTTTGCATTAGAAAATTAATAAAAAACAACACAAATGAAAAAATCTCTTTTTAAAGCTTTCAGCATGGCACTTCTTGCATCTGCAGCTGTATTAACATCATGTTCAAGTGATGATGGAAACAACAACGGACCTTCTTCAACTTTCGTTCTTGATGCTAACAATTTCAAAGGAACAATTAATGATGGAGAAGTAGTACTAAAAACAGGTGTTACTTATAAATTGAGCGGTAAATTAGTTGTTGCAAACGGAGCTAAATTAACAATCGAGCCTGGAGCTATTATTGAAGCTACAGCAAGACCTGACAATTCAACAGAAGACATCAGATATATTGCTGTTGCACAAGGAGGCCAAATTTTCGTAAACGGTACTGCTACTAATCCTGTAGTGATGACAAGTTCTGTAAAATCTCCAGGAAAATGGGGAGGTTTGGTAATCTGTGGTAAAGCTCCAATCAACAAAGGTGCTACAGCATCTGCAGAGGTTTCTGATTTGACTTACGGTGGTACATTGGCTAACGACAATTCAGGATCAATCAGATACTTAAGAATTGAGTATTCAGGATATGCTTATAACAGTGAAAAAGAATTCAATGGACTTTCATTATTTGGTGTTGGTAGTGGAACGACTATCGAGTATGTACAAGTACACGAAGGTGCTGACGACGGCATTGAGTTTTTCGGAGGTACAGTAAACACTAAATATTTGATCTCTACTTCAAATGAAGACGATTCTTTCGACTGGACTGAAGGTTGGAACGGAACTAACGAAAACTGGTATGGGAAATTAGGTCTTGGAAGAGGAAACAGAGGTATCGAAGCTGATAACAACTCTAACAATCACCTTGCAACTCCAATTGCTAATCCAAACATCAAAAACCTTACACTTATTGGACTTGGTGCACAAGGAAGCGAATCTCAGGCATTGAAATTAAGAGTAGGTACTAAAGGTAAATTTGACAACCTGGTATTGAGCAATTTCGTTACAGGATTCGACGTTCAACACAACGAAAGCATTGGATATGTAGCTGACGGTACATTAAAAGCTACTAATGTTAGATTTGACAACATCACTACAAAATCTGCAGGTAAAAATACAGCCGGCGAAACAGTAAACGTAGCTGCAATCTATACAGAATCTACAACTGCTACAGGTGCCGGAAACGGAACTGCGACTCCATCATGGGCTCAAGGTTGGACTGTTGGTCTATAATAACCTAAATTAATATGACAAAATGCCTTTCAAAATGAAAGGCATTTTTTTTGGTATAATAATTGAAATATGTTTTATATATTTACAATACCAAATCCACGCTATGGCTAAAAAATACTTTTATATTATATTCTTCTTCCTGTTCCTTTTCTCTGCAAGAGTTTCGGCTCAAGAGTCAAGGCCGGCGGCTAATGGAAAAACACAGGAAAGCACCATCGAAGGTTTGAGTTTCTATCCAAATCCCGTTAGTAATGGTAAGATTTATATTACATCAAAATCAACTTTAGACAAAGAAATTGCCATTTATGATGTACTTGGCAAAAAGGTTTTGCAGTCTGTTGTGACTTCAAAAGAGCTTAATGTTTCTTCACTTTCGCCGGGTGTTTATATTATAAAAATTAAGGAAGGCGAAGCAACTGCCACTAGAAAGCTAATAGTCAAATAGTTGTAATTAAATCCTCTAAATACATTTAACTATAAATTTACACAGATATTTTTGTCTCTGACAAATTGTTTCTATCTTTGCAGTACATTTTTATAACAAAAAACAAGTTAACATGAAAAAACTTTACGCTTTATCATTATTATTGACTGGTACTCTTGCCTTCGGACAATTCACAGAGCCGTTCTCGGGAACAGGTGCATTAAATGCTAATGGATGGACTAATCACAGTGGTACTGCTGGACAAGTACAAATTTTAAGCACAGCTAGCGACAGTGGAAATAGCTTATCTTTTGCAGGTTTAGCTGCTTCTTCAGGAAACCGTGTAGCAATCGTTTCTGGAAATTCAGAAGATTTAAACAAAGCAAGTAGTGCTCCTATTACTACAACAGCATATTTTTCAGCCTTAATAAAAGTACAAAATACTACTGGAATGGCTGTAAATTCTCATGCTTCTGGAGATTATTTCTTAGCAGCAACTTCTACAGTAGGTGCTGCATCAACAGCTTTTCAAGGACGTATATATGTTAAGCAGGGAGTAGCTGAAAATACAGTAAATTTAGGTGTTTTAAATAATAGTGGTGGAACTGCCGCACCTTCATTCTTAACCGCTGATTTTCCAATCAATACAACTATTTTTGTTGTTGTAAAATATGATATAGCAAGTAATACTGCAAGTATTTGGGCAAATCCAACTCCTGGCAGTTCAGAATCTGCAGCTGGCGCCACAAATGCTACCGGAACTACTGCAGCGCCTGCATCAGTTCTTGGCGTGGCAATCAGACAAGGATCTTTGGCTTCTAGCGCTGGAACTACTGGAAATATCGAAATTGACGAAATCAGACTTGGCTCAACTTGGGCTAGCGTAACTCCAGCAAACCTTAGTGTTAAAGAAAACAACATCGCTGGACTTAAAGTTTATCCAAACCCGGTAACAAACGGAAAATTATTCATCACTACAGATGCTAACGTTGAAAAAACAGTTGCTATCTATGATGTATTAGGAAAACAAGTAGTAAATACAACTGCTACAGAATTCGTAAACGTTTCTAACCTAAAAGGTGGTGTTTATATCGTTAAAATCACTGAAGAAGGAAAAACAGCTACTAGAAAATTAGTTATCAAGTAATTCCTTTCTTTCAAAATAATATAAGCATCCCAATAGGGATGCTTTTTTTTTGTATTATTGTTTTCTAATCAAAAAATATAACAAAAATATGAGGAAATTTTACATTTTATTACTAGCAGTTTCTTTTGGAAATAGCTACTCCCAAACTGTCATTTTTTCAGAGAATATGGGTACCCCACCTACTAATCCTGCACAGACTCCTATTGCCAGTCATACTTTCCAAAATAGTAATCCCATTATTTTTACAGGCGATGCAGTAATGGTATTGCCAAACAATCCGGATATCGCAATGCCCTCCTCTGGTTATGAAGGAGCTTCAGGCGGTGGCTGTACTGCTATTTTTGCAACAGACAAGACTTTTATGATTGAAGGCATAAATACTTCAAATTATTCAAACATCACACTTTCATTTGGGCAATTAAAAGGAAATTCTCAAAATTCAAATACTATAATAATTGAAACAAGTCCTGATGGTACTGTTTGGGCCCCATTAACTTACACAGGAATTATTGGCAGTTTAACTACATGGTCGTTGATTACTACAACTGGTGCAATCCCAGCAACACAAAATTTAAGAATCCGTTTTAAAAACCCTCCCTCAACCGTTTCAGCATTCAGAATTGACGATATCAAGTTAACTGGAAACTCTTTAGGAGTTAAAGAAAGCAACATCGCTGGGCTTAAACTTTATCCAAACCCTGTAACAAATGGAAAACTTTACATCGTTTCAGATACTAACATTGAAAAAAAAAGTTACTATCTACAATGTTTTAGGAAAATAAGTAGTAAACACTACTGCTACTGATATTGTAAATGTTTCTAATCTAAAAGACGGTGTTTATATCGTTAAAATAACAGAAGAAGGAAAAACGGCCACTAGAAAACTACTCATTAAATAAATCCTAAAAATATAATCATTTAAACAAAGCCCCAATAGTATTGGGGCTTTTTGATTTTCAGTCATTTATAAATACAAAAGTCATTTTATGAAGTAAATTCTGCTATTTTTTTAAATAACTTTACAACTCAACAACCTTAAAATTTTAATTATGAAACTTAAAAACTTTTTAAACACATCATTCTTATTGTATTGCATTTCATCATTTTCACAAAATGTGTCTTCAACAGCAACATTAACGAGTGGAGGCTTAAACGCGGGAACAAGTGGAACTCAAAATACGTTCTATGGATATCAGGCTGGAAAAAATAATCTATCAAGTAACAACACATTCATAGGGGATAAGAGTGGCTCTTTAAATACCACAGGAGACGCAAATCTATTTAACGGTAGTTCTTCCGGAGCTGCAAACGTTTCAGGATCTAACAACACATATATTGGAGCAACTGCCGGAGATTCAAATAATGGAAACCACAACACCTTTATTGGAAGTGGTGCAGGTGGTGGTTATGAAGGCAACGAAAACGTATTTATTGGCACAGATACCGGACATGCGGGAGCTGGGAGTAATAACATTTTTATTGGTAATAGTGTAGGCTTTGGACAGATTACAAATAATAGACTTGTAATCGAAAATAATGGCCAATCTGTTAATCCACTAATCTGGGGAGATTTTGCTCAGGACCAATTAAAATTTAATGGAAAAGTAGGCATTGGATACGGGTTCGGAAACTTTCCTACAACAGCAGGCTCTGTAAATGTTGCTGCTTATAATCTATTTGTAAAAGGCGGTATATTGACTGAAGAAGTACGCGTCAATCTTCAAAGCGACTGGGCTGATTATGTTTTTGATAAAAACTATAATCTAAAATCACTTGAAGAAGTAGAAACTTTTATCAGCCAAAACAAGCATTTACCAAATATGCCTTCTGCAAAACAGGTAAAAGAAGAAGGGATTGAATTAGGAGAAATAACAAAAATCCAACAAGAAAAAATCGAGGAACTCACGCTCTATCTTATCGAATTAAACAAAGAGAATAAGGTGCTGCAGAAAAAACTGCTGGAATTAGAAGAAAAAATAAACGATTCAAATATCAAAAATTAACTGCTTAACTTTTAGGATTATGAAACTATCAAAATTTTTAAATCTAGGAATTTTATTCTGCGCTATTACTGCTTTTTCACAAAATGTAGCCTCGACCGCTACTTTGACCAGTGGAGGCTTAAATGCCGGAACCTCAGGAACTCAAAATGCATTCTATGGATCTGAAGCAGGTAAAGTTAACACAGGAAATAAAAACACATTTTTAGGTAACTTATCTGGAAAACTTAATACTACTGGATACGACAATACATTTGTAGGCACTGAAGCAGGCACAAGCAATTCCCTAGGAAGAGCAAACACTTATATAGGAAATGCATCAGGTAATGGAAATAATGGAAATGACAATACATTTCTTGGAGCATCTTCTGGTGACACATATATCGGTAATAACAATACTTTAATTGGCACAGCCTCTGGCGTCGGAAGTAGTGGAAACAATAATACTTTTTTAGGATCAGGAACAGGAACAGAAGCACAAGGTTCTGGAAATGTATATATAGGTAACCACGTTGGCTCTGAAATCTCTAATGACAATAAATTATTTATTGACAACACAAATACTATCATGCCTTTAATCTGGGGTGATTTTGCCCAAGATCAATTAAAATTTAACGGAAAAGTAGGCATTGGATATGGATTCGGAAACTTTCCTACAACAGCAGGTTCAGTAAATGTTTCTAATTACAATCTCTTTGTAAAAGGCGGCATTTTGACGGAAGAAGTTCGTGTTAATCTACAAGGAGATTGGGCCGACTATGTATTCAGTAAAGATTATGAATTAATGCCTCTTCAAAAGATAGAAATATTCATCAAAGAAAATGGCCATTTGCCTAATATGCCTTCTGCAAAACAGGTAAAAGAAAAAGGAATCGAATTAGGGCAGATTGCAAAAATGCAGCAGGAAAAAATTGAGGAACTGACACTTCATATGATCGAGCAAAATAAAACAATCGAAAAACAGAGTGAAGAAATAAAAGAGCTAAAAGAACTGGTAAAACAATTGATAGAAAAATAATATGAAAAAACTATATATCCTTATTTTGTTCTTTATATGTGGCCTTAAAAGCTTTGCACAAGGAACAGATGTCATCTTCTGGATTGACAATAGCGGTTCAATCTCTAATGGTGAATATAGCGAAATAAAAGTATCTGTAGAAAGTCTTATCCAAAAAGTCCTTTCATGCAGTCCTGAAAACAGAATAAGCATTATCCAATATAGTGCTTCAAGAGTCACGCAGCAAGGAACAGTAATAACAACACCTCGAATTTGGATTGAAAATGATTTCTCTACTTCAGCCCCAACATTCAACAGAAGGAATAGCATTATGGGTAATTCTGATTATGCTCATGAATCTTTGGGTCTTATAGGAAAAGCACTGGATCATATTGCCGATCCAAATATTTATGGCATATCAAACCTAAATAGAACGCCGGGAAATACGCTGGTAATATATTTTTTCACCGATGCTTTCAGAGATGGACTCGTAAGCCTTTCTTCTCCCGGTTTAGGAACAAATGCTGCTTTTCAAAATTATACAGATTTTAAAACTAATCGTAACGCTACATTTATAGTAACACTCTTGCCAACTGGATCAGGAATGCCTAGCTATGACTTAGAAGCAAAAAAAGCTGCTGCTGCAATTGCAAGTGCTTCTTGTGATGCTCCTTATAATAATGTAATAGAATCTTACCCAAATGATCCTGATGGTCCTGGTACTACTCCACGATTTCTCCTATATAAAACCGATTTTTTTCTTTCGCAACAAGAGATCGACATAACTAGTGATCAGATATGTTCTGTACAACAGGTAGTATGCAGTGAGCATATTGTACTGACCTCACCTTCAAATGATGTGTATGTGCCAGTGCAAGACAATAGACAAGCATCAATTTCTATAACCGCTTCCAATGTTTTAAATTATGAAACAGTCAGCTTTTATCATGCTGGAAAAACCGTAGTGATGTTACCTGGATTCCATGCAAAGTACAGTTCCAGATACAGAGCTTATATTCAAGATTGTGAAGATGAATTTATTTGTGACTTAAGTGTACAAAACAAAAACAAAACAGCCAATTACTCTGTGAAGAAAACCGAGTCGCTAAAATTATATCCAAATCCAACTTCTGACATGACTACCATAAGTGCGGAAGAAAACATTAAAAATATAACTATATCCACACTTCAGAATCAAGTGATTTTTAGCAAAGAAGTTCCTAAGCAAAAAACCTACGAAGTAAATCTTTCGGATTATAAAAAGGGAATATACATTATTATTATTCAGACTGAAAATGGAAATATCCTTACTTCTAAGATTATAAAAGAGTAATTACCAAAACTAATAGCCCCAACAAAATTGGGGCTATTTTATTAATAAATTCGCAAAACGAAATGATTACTTTTAAAATTAATGTCATTTTGAACAAATACAACCACGCGTTAAAATTTGTTTCCCGAAACTTCTCAAAAATATTTAAAATCCATTTTTTATATTAAAATAACAAATTACCTCATTTACAGTATTTTAATTATTTTTTTATACTACAAATAGTGTTAATTTTAGGTTAAACCTTAAATCAACATTATTATGAACTTAACAAAAACCCTATGCGCAGGATTACTGCTTGGCGGAATTTTTTCTGCAAATTCGCAAAATGTCGCTTCGACTAACTTACTAACCAGCGGCGGACTTGATGCCGGAACCGTTGAAAAAGAAAATGCTTTTTACGGCTACCAGGCCGGACGTTTTACCGAAAATGCTTATAATTCCTTTTTTGGGCATTTGGCAGGCGCTAAAAATGTCTCAGGAGACAGCAATTCATTTTTTGGACATCAGGCCGGAATCAATAATGGAGAAGGCAGTTCAAATACTTTTATTGGTGCTAGCGCCGGATCATATAATTATGACGGAAGACATAACGTTTATGTGGGTTATGCCAGCGGCGCATCAAATCAAGGAAATACAAACACTTTCATTGGAGCTTATTCCGGTGCAAAAGCTACAGGAGAAGGCAATGTCCTGATTGGAAGCTATGCAGGTTATGGAGAAACGGACAGCAACAAACTTCACATTAACAACGCTTATAATGTAACGCCTTTGATTTGGGGTGATTTCTCAAAATACCTTATCAAATTAAACGGAAAAGTGGGTATTGGTAACGATTTTGGTGCTTTCCCAATTTTTGCAGGAGGCTTGGATATTTCGCATTACAGACTGATTGTAAAAGGCGGCATCCTTACAGAAGAAGTAAGAATCAACCTGCAGGCTGATTGGGCTGATTATGTTTTCTCTGATAGTTATAAGCTAAAATCATTGGAAGAAGTAGAGAAATATATTGAAGATAACGGCCACCTGCCAAATGTTCCTTCAGCTAAACAAGTAAAGGAAGAAGGAATTGAATTGGGTGAAATCACAAAAATCCAACAGGAAAAGATTGAGGAACTGACACTGTATCTGATTCAGCAGAATAAGGAAATCCAGGAGTTAAAAGAAATGGTGAAAAACTTAAAGCAATAAATGTGAAAAATCTATACAGAAAACCAAAAACAGGGCTACTTATCCTCTTTTGTTTTTTGGCTGGCTCTTTCCATTCAGAGCTTTATTCTCAAGAACAGATAATATGGGATAATGTGCCTGTAAATACGACGGGGATTACCGCAACGTATTCCGGCGGAACCCTGAACGTGATGGCTACCGGTACAGGATTGAATATGGTATTCTACAGCATACCTGCCAATCCAACAGTGTTTCAAACTACCGGCGCATGGAATAATGCTCCATCCAAAGATTTGACCTTTACCTTTCCGGAGAAAGTAATAATAACCCGGTTTCGGGTATATGACATCAATTACGGAACCTGGAACGATTCCTTTAGCTTTTCAAACATTACATTCGGCGGAGTGACTGCATCGGCCGGATGCTGCGCTACAACCAGCGGTGTTACAGTATCTGCCGGGACTCCACCTAATACAGATGTTCATTGGTTGTGTTCTAACGCGGTAGACAACTTTACGATAAATTACGCCAATACCAACGGAACAACTCATGCTTATCTGTTTTATACGATGGAAATCCTAAGGCTACCGTCAATAGGAACGTTATGTTATAACAGTATACCTCCTACTCTGCCTACAACTTTAGGTAATAATATTCAGGGTAGCTGGAGTCCCGCTACTATCGACACGAGTGTGGCCGGAACAACCCAATATGTCTTTACACCAAATGGCGGACAGACGATTCAATGTCCGATAGCAATTGATGTCACCGTATTGCCTTCCGGGCAGCAAAACTGCTGTGTTCCCGACATAACATTAACATCACCAACAGACGATGTGGCATCAGGAAATCAGGATAACCGGGAAACCTCAAACACGATTACAGCCCACAACACCATCAATTCAGGTGCTGTTGGAGTATATCATGCCAAAAGAACCATTACGCTTAAAAAAGGGTTCTATTCAGCAAACGGCTCCAGATTCAGAGGTTATATACAGGGATGTACCGGTACATTTGTAGGAAGAGAATCTCCTACTGCCGAAACGACAGATCTGAAAAAGCTGATAACTGATACTCCTGTTACGGAAAAACTGCTTTTGTATCCAAATCCGGCGACACAAAAAGCCACCATAGAATACCAGCAGCCTATCCGAAACATTCGGGTTACCTCTATTGATGGAAAAACAATGCTTTTGAAAGAGCTTGACGCCAACTCTTATGAGATTGACCTTGCTAACTATAAAAATGGAATGTATATCGTGACAGTACAAACCGGAGACGGAAGGACAATTACTTCCAAACTGTTCAAAAAATAGTTTTCAGGCAACCATTATTTATCAACCCCGAACAGGTATAAAATCCTGTCGGGGTTTGTTTTTAAAATAATTACCTTTGCCAAAAACAATTCCCTTTGATTGCAGCATCAGACATATTCAGTATTTCCAACAATAAGCAGTTTGAAAAAATAGCCCTGAAAGTATTCCGGTTCCAATACGACAACAATAGCGTATATCGTGAATTCTGCCAGTTTTTGAATGTCGAAAAACAACAGGTGAAATCACTGCAGCAGATTCCGTTTCTGCCAATACAATTTTTTAAGAGTCATGAGGTTTTGTCTTCAACCGAAAAAATTCAGGAAACGTTTACAAGTTCCGGAACGACAGGAATGTCAACCAGCAGGCACTTTGTTACCGATATTACTTTATACGAAGAAAGTTATCGGAAAGGATTCGCGCAATTTTACGGAAATATTGAAAATTATGCCGTGCTCGCCCTGCTGCCTTCCTATCTGGAAAGGGAAGGCTCATCGCTTATTTATATGGTTGACGACTTGATTCAATTGTCAAACCATCCGGAAAGCGGTTTCTACCTCAACAATTATGACGACCTGATTCAAAAATTACTTCAGCTTGATGAAGCTGGTGAAAATATAATTTTAATTGGCGTAACCTATGCACTGCTTGACCTTATTGAAAAGCAACAATTCCATCTGAAAAATACTATCATCATGGAAACCGGAGGCATGAAAGGAAAACGCAAGGAAATGATTCGGGAGGAACTTCATGAATTGCTCTGCAAAGGATTTGGCGTTAACGCTATTCATTCGGAATACGGAATGACAGAACTGCTGTCACAGGCCTATTCTCTTGGCAACGGAGTCTTTGAATGTCCAAACTGGATGCAGGTACTTATTCGTGATACCGAAGACGCGCTTTCCTATGTTGAAAATGGAAAAACCGGAGGTATAAACGTGATTGACCTCGCCAATATCAATTCCTGCTCTTTTATTGCCACACAGGATTTGGGGAAAAAACAACCCAACAATTCATTTGAAGTATTGGGTCGTTTTGATAATTCTGATATTCGCGGATGCAATCTGATGGTGCTCTAGTCTTTAGAGTAAATTATTTTTCCGTGTTTAATTTCAGCAGAAATTTCATCCCCCCAATTAACTTTTAATTCTTTTCTAAATACTGTTGTTACCTCAATTGTTCCCTTTTTAACAATATTTGTATGCCCAATGACAGCCTTATAGACAGAATCTTTAGATAATGGTTGGAAAATTTGTGTTTTATGTTTTTTATTTCCTCGTTTAATAATTATTTCTCTTGGCAAAAAAACAACCCTCTCAGATTTGATTTCTTTTTTTACCAATTGTTCATTTTTAATAGGTAATATAGTAAATTTAAATTTTTCAACTTTTTTTGGTTGTTTTACACGGACAATAAATTTCGTATTTTTACCTCTTTGCAAAAGAATATACTTTCCCTTAATTAGAGTATTAATAGTTACTCTAAAATTTTCGTCTTTTATTTTCTCTTTATTTATAGATATAGAATTTTCCTTAAGGGCTCTTCGAGCTTCAGAATTAGATGATAAAAAACCGGATTTTTCATTTAACAAAGTGACAACATCAATACCTTTTTTTATCTCCCTTAATGAAATTTCTGCTTGTGGAACACCTTCAAATACTTCTAAAAATGTCTCATCATCTAGTTCTTCAAATGCTTCCGAATTTTTACTAAATAATGCTTCAGAAGCTTGAATTGCCTTTTCCAATTCTTCTCTGCTATGCACAAAAACCGTAATTTCTTCAGCTAATTTTTTCTGAAGGATACGCAAATGAGGTGCCTGTCTGTGCTCTTCAATCAGAGCTTCAATAGTATCTTTATCGAGGAATGTAAAAATTTTAATGTATTTTTCAGCATCTACATCAGTCGTATTCACCCAAAACTGGTAGAATTTGTAAACCGAAGTCTTGTCAGCATCCAGCCAAATGTTACCGCCTTCGGATTTACCAAACTTCGAACCGTCGGCTTTTGTAATCAACGGAGTAGTCAAGGCATAGGCTTTCGCATTTTCACCGCCCATTCTTCGCACTAATTCTGTTCCGGTAGTAATATTACCCCATTGGTCAGAACCGCCCATCTGCAAAAGGCAGTTGTAATTTTTATATAAATGATAGAAATCGTATCCCTGGATTAATTGATAGGTAAATTCTGTAAACGACATACCTTCTCCTTCTCCGCTGAATCTCTTTTTTACAGAATCTTTCGCCATCATGTAGTTTACGGTGATACGTTTTCCTACTTCACGGGCAAAATCAATAAATGAAAACTCTTTCATCCAGTCATAGTTATTAACCATGAAAGGAGCATTTTTGCCTTCAGTACCAAAATCCAGAAAACGTGACAATACGCTTTTGATTCCGGCTACGTTTTTGGCCAATGTTTCTTCATTTAACAGGTTTCTTTCATCAGATTTTCCAGACGGATCTCCAATCATTCCTGTAGCACCACCTACCAAAGCAATTGGCTGGTGCCCGAAATTCTTTAGATGAACAAGGAGAATGATCTGAACCATGCTTCCAATATGCAACGAGTCTGCTGTAGGATCAAATCCAATATAGGCAGTCGTAGCTTCTTTAAGCAATTGTTCTTCTGTTCCGGGCATGCTATCATGATACAGCCCTCTCCATTTTAATTCTTCAACTAAATTTTTCATTTTTCTATTAATTTGCGCAAAGATAAGGGTATTGGAGTAATTAGAAAATCCGAATGCCTCTCATTTCTAATTTATTTGCATACAATCCAAAAGAAATTGTAGCTTTATCATTCTGGGGCAAAATCCAACAATCTCCTTATATTTGCAACTATGGTTTTAGTAACAGGCGCTACCGGATTAGTAGGTTCACATCTTTTACTCCTTCTTCTTGAGAATGGAGAAGAGGTTCGGGCACTCTATAGAAACGAGAAAAACATTCAGCAGACAAAAGCCCTTTTTGAATGGAAAGGCCGGTTGGATATTTTTACAAAAATCAATTGGGTACAGGGCTGTCTCACAGATATTCCTTCTCTTGAAAAAGCATTTGAGAATATTGATTATGTGTACCATTGCGCCGCTTTTATTTCTTTTGACCCGGGCGATGAAGAACAGATGCGTAAGACCAACATTGAGGGCACTGCCAATATCGTCAATATGTGTCTGTCTTATAACGTCAAAAAACTTTGCCATGTAAGTTCTATTGCTGCTCTTGGTGATCTTCAGGAACATGAAACCATTATTACGGAAGAAACCGAATGGAATCCTGAAATATCCCGAAGTGATTATGCCATATCCAAATTCGGAGCTGAAATGGAAGTGTGGCGCGGTCAGGAAGAAGGCATTCCTGTGGTAATTGTAAATCCTGGTATCATACTTGGTCCGGGATTTTGGAACAGTGGAAGCAGCGAAATATTCCAACGGGTAAAAAAAGGATTAAAATATTATACTGAAGGTGCTACCGGGTTTGTAACCGTAGAAGATGTGACGCGTTCTATGTATCAGCTTATGAAAAGCAACATCCAGAAAGAACGTTTTATTTTGGTTACGGAAAGCATTACCTATCATCGACTTGCAGACCTTATTGCAACATCATTAGGCAAACCAAAACCATCCGTATATCTGAAGCCTTGGGTAACCGGATTGGCATGGAGGATTGACTGGCTGATTTCTACATTTTTCTTTAAAAAAAGGCAGCTGTCTAAAGCAACTGCAGCCTCATTGCACACCCAGTCCGAATTTGACAATTCTAAAATAAAAAATGCCCTCAATTTTGAATTTGAGGACATTCCTAATTATATCTCTAAAGTTTCCGCTACTGTTTAACGTTGTCTTTTTTTTGTTTTACTTCAAATTTCCTTTCAAGAATTTTTGTCGTATCTGTTTCCTTTTTTAACTCGCTGTCTATACGCATTTTTTCTTTTCCTGCCAATTCACTGATCTCATTATACATTTTTTCGTACTCCTTGACATTTTCTATAGCATAGTACTGATCGCTTTTCGCAAACTGAAGGCTATCGACTTTATATTTTTTATAGACATAGGTTGCCGGATCAATTCCATTCGAATCCAAAGCAGCCTGATTGACTCCTTTCATAGCCTGAAGTATTGCAAGATCATAGATGATATTCTTCATCTTATCTTTTGGTATAAGATTGGCAGGCTTTTCAACTGCTTTTTCCTGGCAGGCTACAACACTTAGCAAAACGAACAATAAAAAATATTTCTTCATACTTTTCTATTAACGGTCAAATTCCAATCGCATTCCCGGATGCACGTCTTTTACTTTAAAATTATTATAGACCAGTTCACCATTTACAAATGTATGTGTTATTCTTGACTTAAAGGTATATCCTTCAAATGGCGACCAACCACATTTGTATAAAATATTTTCTTTTTTAACGCTCCATGGCAATCCGGCATTGACAATTGCCAAGTCTGCATAATAGCCTTCTTTAATAAAGCCCCTCTTATTAATCTTGAAAATTTTCGCAGGATTATGGGCCATTTTTTCCACGATTTTCTCTACCGAAATTTTTCCCTGATGGAAAGCCTCAAACATGGCTACAACGGCATGCTGTACTAAAGGTCCTCCGGAAGGTGCAGAAGTATAAGGATTCTTCTTTTCTTCCAACGTATGTGGCGCATGGTCTGTAGCAATAACGTCAATCCTGTCGTCAAGCAAAGCTTCCCAAAGCGCATCCTTGTCTGCCTGGGTTTTAACTGCAGGATTCCATTTTATAAGGCTGCCTTTCTTATCATAATCTTCGTTCGTAAACCATAGATGGTGTATGCAGGCTTCCGCAGTAATTTTCTTTTCCTCCAAAGGAATCTTATTGGTAAACAATTTCATTTCTTTCGCCGTGGAAAGATGGAAAACATGCAATCTGGCACCTGTCTTCTTTGCCAATTCAATTGCTTTTGAAGAAGATAAATAGCAGGCTTCCTCACTTCGGATCAGATAATGGAATTTCATTGGAATATCATCACCGTATTCCTCTTTATATTTTGCAAGATTGTTTTTGATTGTAGTTTCGTCTTCGCAATGTACGGCAATCAGTAACGGAGTGCTGGCAAAGATTTTTTCCAAAACTTCGTCATTATCCACAAGCATATTTCCTGTGGAAGATCCTAAAAACAATTTAAGTCCGGCAACCGTCTTGGGATTTACTTTCAGGATTTCTTCCAAATTATCATTAGTTCCACCAAACATAAAGGAATAGTTGGCTATCGATTTTTCTGAAGCAATCTTAAATTTATCTTCAAGCAGTTCTATAGTTGTGGCCTGAGGATTTGTATTGGGCATTTCTATAAAAGATGTAATACCTCCGGCAACGGCAGCGCGCGATTCTGAAGCAATATCTCCTTTATGCGTAAGGCCAGGCTCTCTAAAATGCACCTGATCATCAATTGCTCCGGGAATTAAATAATTACCTTCTGCATTGATGATTTTTGTTGATGATGATTTTGCGCTGATGGTTTCCGCAATTTCAACAATAAATTCGTTTTCAATTAAAACGTCTCCTTCAAAAATAGTTCCTTCATTTACTATTTTGGCATTCTTAATCAAAACACTTTTCATCTCTTCTTTATTTTTTTGCACATTAAAACTGTGAGGAAATCGCCTTACAGATTGTTGAACATTTTCTTTACTCTTAAAACAATAACCCCAAAAATGGCCTCCTTAATAATAGAATTACTCATTTTTGACTGTCCTTTTGTTCTGTCCGTGAAAATAATCGGCACTTCAACAATTTTGAATTTTTTGGCATAAGCCCTATATTTCATTTCAATCTGAAAAGCATAACCTATGAATTTTATCTTGTCCAGGTTAATGCTTTTTAAAACATTCTTTTTGTAACATACAAATCCGGCAGTAGTGTCGCGAATTTCCATACCGGTAATCATTCTAACATATACTGAAGCAAAATAGGAAAGTAAAACACGACTTAAAGGCCAGTTCACAACATTCACTCCTGTAACATATCGGGAACCAATGGCTACATCATAAATACCAAAACGACAGGAATCATACAACTTTTCCAGATCGTGCGGATTGTGTGAAAAGTCGGCATCCATTTCAAAAATATATTCGTATTCTCGCTCAAGAGCCCATTTGAAACCATGTACATAAGCAGTACCTAAGCCTGATTTTTTGCTTCGTTGTTCTAAAAAAAGTCGTCCGGGATATTCTTCCTGGAGCGCCATTACTTTTTGTGCGGTATGATCCGGGGAATTGTCATCAATAATCAAAACATGAAACGGCTTCTGCAAAGAAAATACAGTCCTGATGATACTTTCGATATTTTCAATTTCGTTATAAGTGGGAATTATAACAATGCCGTCGTTCATATTTGCATAATTTCATCACAAAAGTAAACTTTTTATAGTAGTTGATTCATAATAAAATTATAATAATCTCCGCCTTTCTTAATTTTTATTGGGTTTCTCAGATTTTCGGTCCTTTCTTTTTTAAACTAAAATTCATCTAATTTTCTGACTATCATCAATAGGCTATCAGCGAAAAAAAATAAAAAGAGAAAGTAATAAAAATCATTAATTTTACGCCATGTTAGAAATCGTTTTACAGCCGAGAATTTTAGAAAGCAAAGATTGGGCAACCGTACTGTTTGTGCTGTGCTTTATACTTATTGCGGCTACAAGAGGCGTTTTCGAAGGTCGCTTTTCAGATTTTTCAAGACTGGCATACAGCGACAAATACATCAAAATTTACAGAGACAGCGGTAATCTGATGAACTGGTTTACGATTTCACTGTTTATCGTACAAGTCATTTCTTTTGCCTTTTTTATCCAAATCATATTGAGTTATTTTGGATATACTTCAAAAACAGACTGGGTTACTTACATTCAAATTGTCACACTGCTAAGCATTTTCATACTTTCTAAATACTTGATAGAGAAGATTATAGCCACTTCTTTTAATATTGAAGAATTTAGCGAACAGTTTAATTTACAAAAAGTTAGCTACAGAACCTACATAGGACTTTGTATCCTCCCTTTAAATGTAATCTTGTTCTATAATGATACACCAATAGATTTATTAATATATTTCCTTATTGCTATCATTTTGTTAATAAACATACTTACTTATCTTCTTTCTTTAAAAATTTATCAAAATTTGATTATCGGCAAGTTGTTTTATTTTATTTTGTATCTTTGCGCTCTTGAAATAGCACCTTATTATTTCATGTATTATTGGTTTACAAAAAGGTAGTACACAAGAAAACGTCAACTATGAAAGTGAAAACAATTTTGGTTTCGCAGCCAGAGCCTAAAGTAGAAAACTCTCCATATTTTGAGTTGCAACAAAAGCACAAAGTCAAAATTGATTTCAGGCCTTTTATCCACGTTGAGGGCGTTAGCGCAAAAGACGTGAGACAGCAAAAAATTGACTTGAACAATTTTACAGCCATCATCTTAACCAGCAAAAATTCCATCGATCATTTTTTCAGGGTAGCAGAAGAGATGAGATATAAGATTCCCGAAGATTTGAAATATTTTTGCCAGTCTGAGGCGATAGCCTTTTATCTTCAGAAATATGTAATCTACAGAAAACGCAAGATTTATGTAGGACAAAAAGACTTCGCTGATTTATCTCCTCTAATCAAGAAATATAAAGACGAGAAATTTCTATTGCCTGCTTCAGACCAATTAAACGCTGATGCTCCGCAAACACTGAATAATTTAAAAGTGAACTGGACGCAAGCTACTTTTTACAAAACGGTAATGAGCGACCTGTCTGACTTAGCCGATGTTTATTATGATGTTTTGGCTTTTTTCAGCCCGACAGGAATCAAGTCTTTATTCATGAACTTCCCGGATTTTGAGCAAAATAACACCCGAATTGCCGTATTTGGAAGTACTACGCAAAAAGAAGCTTTGGATCATGGATTGAGAGTTGACATTATGGCTCCTTCACCTGAAGCTCCATCTATGACTATGGCTTTGGAAAAATATATTGCAAAAGCAAACAAAGAAGACAAAGGAAAATAATTCCTTTTCTTTTAATCATAAAAAACCCTGCAGCAAATGCAGGGTTTTTTATTATCTTATAATTCAGGATTAGTCAACCTGAGGACCAGCTTTCACCAGATTTTGACCTTCTTCATTAGTAGCATATTGTGCAAAGTTCTTTACGAACAATTTTCCTAAATCTGTAGCCTTAGTTTCCCATTCTGATGGATCAGCATACGTTTTTCTCGGATCAAGGATGTCAGAGTCTACACCTTCCAGGGCCGTTGGAATTTCAAAATTAAAAATCGGCAACGTTGTTGTTTCTGCTTTTTCAAGTGAACCATCTAAAATTCTGTCGATAATGGCTCTGGTATTTTTGATAGAAATTCTTTTTCCGGTACCGTTCCAACCTGTATTTACCAAATAGGCAGTAGCTTTATGCTCTTCCATCTTTTTTACAAGCTCCTGACCGTATTGTGTTGGATGCAGCGAAAGGAACGCTTTTCCAAAACAAGCAGAGAAAGTAGGTTCCGGCTTAGTCACTCCTCTTTCAGTACCGGCTAATTTTGCCGTAAATCCGGAAAGGAAGTGATATTTAGTCTGTTCCGGCGACAGCTTCGCTACCGGAGGCATAACTCCAAATGCATCTGCCGTAAGAAAAATTACTTTTGAAGCGTGCCCTGCCTTAGAAACCGGTTTTACAATATTATCGATATGGTAAATAGGATATGAAACTCTTGTATTTTGAGTTACAGAACCGTCTTTGAAATCAATTTTACCGTTTGCATCAACTGTTACGTTTTCAAGCAATGCGTCTTTTTTGATAGCATTATAGATGTCCGGCTCGTTTTCTTTGCTCAGGTCAATTGTTTTCGCATAACATCCTCCTTCAAAATTGAAAACACCGTCATTGTCCCAACCGTGCTCATCATCTCCAATCAATTCGCGTTTTGGATCTGTAGAAAGCGTTGTTTTTCCCGTTCCTGACAATCCGAAGAAAACAGCTACATCACCATCTTTTCCTTTGTTAGCAGAACAGTGCATTGAAGCAATTCCCTGTAATGGAAGGTAATAGTTCATCATGGCAAAAAGTCCTTTTTTCATTTCACCACCATACCATGTACCTCCAATAATCTGAACTTTTTCAGTAAGATTGAAAGCAATATATACTTCTGAGTTTAACCCATGTGCCTTATAATCAGAAAATTCAGTTTTTGAAGCATTCATTACTACAAAATCTGGTTCTCCATAATTTTCAAGCTCTTCTTCTGTTGGGCGGATAAACATGTTTTTTACGAAATGCGCCTGCCATGCTACCTCAACAATAAATCTTACTTTTAGTCTTGTATTTTCATTGGCACCGCAAAATGCATCCACTACATATAATTTCTTACCAGAAAGCTGATCTACTGTTGTCTTTTTTAAAGCTTCCCAGGTTTGCGGACTGATTGGTTTGTTATCATTAACCGCTTTATCTGATGTCCACCAGATTGTGTCTTTAGTGACATCATCCTGAACAATATATTTATCTTTTGGAGAACGTCCTGTAAAATCACCCGTCATTACATTTACTGCTCCCAGCTCTGTCAACTGCCCTTTTTCAAACCCTTTGAGATTTGGATTTAACTCTTCCGCATACAGCATTTCATAAGAAGGATTGTAAATCACTTCTTCAACATTCTTGATTCCATATTTCTCTAACGAAATCGTTTTCGTAAATTGGGTGTAATTATCCATAGAATTCTTATTGAGTTGTGTTTAAAATTATTTGGCAAAAGTAAAAATTAAATTTCAGTTTGAATATATTTGATAAAACTTTATGCTTTTTGCTTAAGGATATTCAAAAAAAGCAAAGCCCAGGCTATAATCATCAGCAAACCTCCAATTGGCGTTATAAATCCTATAACGCTGAAATCTACATTTGTTATATTTCTGGTTGCCAAAAGATAAATAGAGCCGGAAAAAAACAAAACACCTGATATAACTAAATAATAGATTGTGCTTTTAGTTTTATCAGACACCAATTTTGTAGTTCCAAGAAATAGCAGAAATAAGGCATGGTACATTTGATATCGTACTCCTGTTTCAAAAGAAACCAATTGCTCAACATCCAGGACCTTTTTCAAGGCATGTGCGCCAAATGCACCTAATATAATAGCGACAAAACCTAAAATTGCCGCCGCAGATATAATCTTCCTATCCATTGTTTTTAATTTACTGCAAAGTTAAGCATCTTAAAAACTTTATGATAATCAAACCCACATTAAGTTTTATAAAATATAACAAATACCTACTTTTGTGTTATTATTAAAAATTTACGGTTTTTCATGAGACATATTCTAATAATCGGGGCCGGAAGGTCTGCTTCTTCACTAATTCAATATCTTCTAAACAAATCGGAAGAAGAAAATCTCCACCTCACTATTGGCGACCTGTCATTAGAACTGGCTCAGAGAAAAACAAAAAATCACAAAAATGCCACTGCTATTGCTTTCGATATCTTTAATGAAGGCCAGAGAAAAGAAGAGATACAAAAGGCAGATATTGTAATTTCCATGCTGCCTGCCCATATGCATATTGAAGTTGCAAAAGACTGCATAACGTATAAAAAACATATGGTTACTGCCTCTTACATCAGCGAAGCCATGCAAAACCTGGATGCTCAAGCCAAAGAAAATAATTTGGTTTTTATGAACGAAATCGGGCTCGACCCGGGAATAGACCATATGAGCGCCATGAAAGTAATAGACGAGATTCGTGACAAAGGTGGTAAAATTATTCTTTTCGAATCTTTTTGTGGCGGACTTGTTGCTCCGGAATCAGACAATAATCTTTGGAACTATAAATTTACCTGGAATCCCAGAAATGTAGTATTGGCCGGACAAGGCGGTGCTGCTAAATTTATTCAGGAAGGTACTTATAAGTATATTCCTTATCATAAATTATTCAGAAGAACTGAATTTATGGAAGTTGAAGGTTATGGCCGGTTTGAAGGTTATGCCAATCGCGATTCCCTGAAATACAGAAGCGTTTACGGATTGGATGACGCACTGACTTTATACAGAGGAACTATCCGACGTGTAGGTTTTTCCAAAGCCTGGAATATGTTTGTTCAGCTTGGAATGACAGATGACAGCTATGTTATGGAAAATTCCGAAACGATGACCTATCGCGAATTCACAAATTCCTTTTTGCCTTACCACCCAACCGATTCTGTAGAAATCAAATTGCGATTAATCCTGAAAATTGACCAGGACGATATCAAATGGGATAAATTACTGGAACTGGACCTATTCAATAACAAGAAAATTGTTGGCCTGAAAAATGCTACGCCCGCACAGATTCTTGAAAAAATATTAAGCGAAAGCTGGTCGTTGGAAGAACATGACAAAGACATGATTGTAATGTATCACAAATTTGGTTATGTACTGAATGGAGAAGAAAAACAGATTGATTCGACTATGGTGTGCATAGGTGATGACCAGACTTATACTGCTATGGCAAAAACTGTGGGACTTCCTGTAGCCATAGCTACTTTACAAATCCTGAACGGAAACATCAAAACTCCTGGTGTTCAATTACCAATACGCAAAGAAGTTTATCTCCCAATTTTAAAAGAACTGGAAAATTATGGCGTAACCTTTAATGAAAAAGAAGTGCCTTATATGGGTTATAATCCAATGCATGTAGCGGGATAAGATATTTTTTGCCACTGATTACGCTGATTTCCGCTGATTAATAAAATCCGAGAGAATCTGCGTAATCTGCGGCATTAATTCCTCAAAATAAAACAAAAATTCATATTTTTGATTAAACTAAAACCGGAAATCTTCAATTCGGTTACAAATCAAAAGTTATGAAGATTAATTCCTTACAAATAGAAATTGACGGCATCGACAAAGAAATTCTTCGTAACTTAATGGAAGATGCCCGAAAACCCATACTTCAAATTGCCAATAAAATAGGCATTTCCGGAGCTGCTATTCATCAGCGCCTACGCAAACTGGAACAAGCCGGCGTTATTTCCGGCTCAAAATTCGTTGTAAACACAAAAGTTTTAGGCTACAGTACCATGGCTTTTGTAGGAATCTATTTGGACAAGGCAGCCCGAAATCCGGAAGCTGTTCGTGAGTTACGGAAAATTCCTGAAGTTCTGGAATGTCATTATACGACAGGAAACTGGTCCATCCTTATCAAAATGATTTGTCGTGATAACGAACATTTAATGCAATTACTTAATACCAAAATACAGGTCATAGAAGGTGTTTCCAGAACCGAAACTTTTATTTCTTTAGACCAGCAGATAGAAAGGCAGATACAGTTGTAGATTTGGGATTTTAGATTGCAGATTTCAGATTTCAGATTTCAGATTTTTGGTGGTGATGTAAAACAGATGATATGTATACAAACTTAAATTGCCATGCATAAGCTATTGTCAAAAAAAATCCGTGCTTTGTCAAACACGGATCATTTCAATTATTCTACAAGATCTAAAATCTTAACTCTTAAATCATAAATTCCCTTTAATCTCTTCTTCCTCCAAAAACCTGTAGCGCCCAATACAATAGCGAAGCCAATGCACCAATTGCAGCTACAAGATAGGTTCGCGCAGCCCATTTTAAAGAATCCTCTGCCCCGGCATATTCTTGCTGTGTCAGCATATTTTTATTTTTTAACCAGGCCAAAGCTCTGTTGCTGGCATCATATTCAACCGGAAGTGTGATGAAACTGAAGATGGTAGCAAATGCCATCATAACCAGACCTGCAACAGCAATATAGAATCCTGCAACAACACCTGTAGCGGCTCCAAGAATCAAACCACCAATTACTAACCATTGTGACATTCCTGAAGTTACGCTCACAACCGGAACCAGTTTAGAGCGCATCGTTAACCATTCATAAGCCTGTGCATGCTGTACGGCATGTCCTACTTCGTGGGCCGCAACAGCGGCAGCGGCAGCATTTCTTTGATTGTATACTGCTTCACTCAGGTTTACTGTTTTGTCTGACGGATTATAATGGTCTGTCAATCGGCCCGGAGTCGAAATTACACGTACTCCTGTAATGCCATGATCCTGCAACATTTTTTCGGCTATTTCAGCACCACTCATTCCGTTGCGCAAATGTACTTTCGAATAAAATTCAAATTTGCTTTGGAGCCTGGCACTAACAGCCCAGCTAACCAACGCGATAACACCTATTAAGATATAATATCCTATCATTTTTTAAGTTTTTTGATTGTTTGATAATAAACAAAAACCTCGCCAATATAGCGAGGTTTTGTCAATACTGAAAGTTTGTCAGTGCTAATATTCTCTTAAAATCAGCCTACCAAATTGATTATTTTGCCAGGAACAATAATAATTTTGTTTGGTGTTTTTCCATCCAACTGTTTGATTGTCCTTTCATCAGCCATTACAATATTTTCAATTTCCTTAACGGTCAAATCCAGTGGGAGATTGATTGTAAAACGCATTTTGCCGTTAAACGATACCGGATATTCTTTATTGTTTTCTATCAGATATTCCGGATTGAATCGTGGAAACGGTACCGCTGAAATACTTCCCTTATGGCCTAATCTTTCCCATAACTCTTCCGCGATATGAGGTGCATAAGGTGAAATTAAAACTGCTAAAGGTTCCAAAATAGAACGTTCGTGGCAGTTCATTGCTGTCAATTCATTTACCGCAATCATAAAAGAACTTACGGAAGTGTTGAATGAGAAGTTCTCGATGTCTTCCTGTACTTTTTTGATTGTCTTGTGCAAAGTCTTTAACGCTTCCGGTGAAGCAGGATTTGAATTTACTATCAAACCGCTATCGTCAAAATACAACTTCCAAAGTTTTTTCAGGAAACCAAAGACACCTGTAATTCCGGCAGTATTCCATGGCTTGGCTTGTTCTAACGGCCCAAGGAACATTTCGTATAGGCGTAATGTGTCTGCTCCGTATTCTCCACATATATGATCCGGATTGACAACATTGTATTTTGACTTCGACATCTTCTCTACTTCCCTGCCTACAAAAAACTTTCCGTTTTCAGTCACAAATTCAGCATCCTGAAATTGTGGCTGCCATTTTTTCAATTGTTCAATGTCAATCTCATCTGAAGCGTTCACAAGGCTAATATCAATGTGAAGTCCTTCTGTTTCATAATTGTTTTTGATGTTTTTAGAAACATAAGTATTAGTTCCGGAAATCCTGTAAACCAGAGCACTCATTCCTAAAATCATTCCTTGATTGATTAGTTTTTTAAAGGGCTCTTCCTGATTCACAAAACCTCTGTCTTTCAAGAATTTGTTCCAGAAACGCGAGTATAGCAAGTGGCCTGTAGCATGTTCACTACCTCCTATATACAAATCGACATTCTGCCAATAATTCTGGGCTTCTTCAGAAACAAACTCCTCTTCATTATGTGCATCCATATAACGAAGCCAGTACCAGGAACTTCCTGCCCAACCCGGCATCGTATTGAGTTCTAAAGGAAAAACAGTCACATCGTCTATCAGCTCATTGCTAACAACCTTAGCATTCTTAGTATCCCATGCCCATTCTGATGCATTCCCTAACGGCGGTTGCCCGTCTTCTGTTGGCAAATATTTTTCTACTTCCGGAAGGCGAACCGGCAAATGTTGCGTTTCAATCATCTGTGGCAATCCGTTCACATAATAAACCGGAAAAGGCTCACCCCAATATCTTTGGCGTGAAAAAACAGCATCGCGTAAACGATAGTTGACTTTTCCTTTTCCTTGTCCTAATTCTTCCAATGCTTCAATTGCCTTTTTAGTAGCCTGTTTGTAATCCAGTCCGTTTAGAAAATCGGAATTATCAATGACCACGTTGTCTTTTGAGGCATAGGCCTCTTCAGAAATATCCACTCCTCCGAAAATATTTTTAATCGGAATATTAAAATGCTTGGCAAAGGCATAATCGCGTTCATCACCGCAAGGAACCGCCATAACTGCTCCGGTTCCATAACCCGCCAATACGTAATCTCCAATCCAAACCGGAATGGCTTCTTTCGTAAACGGATGTTCTGCATAAGCTCCTGTGAAAACACCTGAAATAGTTTTTACATCGGCCATTCTATCACGCTCGCTTCTTTTAGAGGTAGCTTCAACATAGGCCTCTACAGCTTTCTTTTGTTCTGGTGTAGTAATCTTTGCTACCAAATCATGCTCCGGAGCCAAAGTCATAAAGGTTACACCAAAAATGGTATCAGGACGGGTTGTAAAAACTTCAATCACATGATTGTTTGTTTCATCTCCGCTCAAAATATAATCTACCGCATTTCTTTCAAATTGAGAGTCCTTTACTTTAAACGTAACTGAAGCACCAACTGATTTTCCTATCCAGTTTCTTTGGCTTTCTTTCAAAGATTCTGTCCAATCAATTGTTTCCAATCCTGAAAGCAGACGCTCTGCATAAGCTGAGATTCTCATGCTCCATTGCGTCATTTTTTTACGGATTACCGGATGTCCTCCTCTTTCAGAAACGCCATTTACAATTTCGTCATTTGCCAAAACAGTTCCCAATGCCGGGCACCAGTTTACTTCTGTTTCTGCCAAAAACGTCAGACGGTATTTCAATAAAATTCTTTCCTGTTCTTCTGTGGAATAGGATTTCCATTCTTTGGCAGAAAACGTTGGAATCGCATCATCAGCAACAGCGTTTACTTTTTCGTTTCCGTTTTCTTCAAATTCAAGGACAAGGGTTCTTATATCGCGTGCCTCATCAGCATCTTTATCATACCAGGAATTGAACAACTGGATAAAAATCCACTGTGTCCATTTGTAATATTCAGGACTGGATGTTCTTACTTCCCTGCTCCAGTCAAAGGAAAAACCAATCTTATCCAACTGCTCTCTGTAACGGGCAATATTCTCTTTGGTTGTTTTATCCGGATGCTGCCCGGTCTGAATAGCATACTGCTCTGCCGGAAGACCAAAGCTGTCATAACCTTGCGGATGCAAAACATTAAATCCCTGGTGTCTTTTAAATCTTGCATAAATATCTGAAGCAATGTACCCAAGCGGATGTCCTACGTGGAGGCCCGCCCCCGAAGGATAAGGAAACATGTCCAAAACATAATATTTTGGCTTTTCAGAATTATTCTCTGCGTGGAAAGTTCCGTTTTCTGCCCAGTATTTTTGCCATCTGGCTTCAATTTCGTTAGGATTGTATTTCATCGTATCAGATTCTAAGTCGCTAAGATCTTTAGGTTTAAGGTTAATGTTCTGAGAGTTATTTTGCTATATACAAAAAAAATCAATTCAAGGAGGCAAATTTACGTTTATTGTACGAAAGTCAAAACTTTGAGCGTTATAAACTGTGTTTAAAGAAATCTTTATTATTTTTACAGCATTAAATCAAAACTATGGCTTCATCATTTGAAAAATTTCAAAAACGACGACTTATTTCTTCTTATTTTTCCGTGGTATTGAGTGTTTTCCTGGTGCTCTTTTTGTTAGGAATTTTGGGGTTATTTGTAATCAATTCAAAGAAATTGTCAGATGACTTTAAGGAAGAAATCGCCATGTCGGTTTATTTTAAAAATGAGGCTAACGACAGTATTATTAATGCTTTCGACACCCAATTAAAAACCTCAAAATTTGTAAAGTCTTACGAATTTGTAACCAAAGAAAAAGCTGCCAAGCAGCATACGGACATTATTGGAGAGGATTTTATGGCATTTTTGGGCGAAAACCCATTGGAAAATTCATTTGACATCCACTTAAAAGCAGATTATATAGTCGCGGACAGCATCAAGAAATTTGAATCAACAATTGTTACAAATCCTATGGTTTCTGATATTGTTTATGATAAGGTTTTAGTCAATCTGGTAAATGACAATATCCAGAGAATCAGTTTCTGGATTTTAATTGCCAGCGGATTTTTGGCGCTGGTAGCCGTTTTACTGATTAACAGCTCCATGCGTTTATCCATTTATTCGAACCGTTTTATCATCAAGACCATGCAAATGGTTGGCGCAACAAAATCATTCATCCGCAAGCCTTTTATCTGGCGAAGCATCAAATTGGGAATCATCGGATCGCTTTTGGCCATCTTCGCTTTGATTGGCGTATTGTATTATGTAGACACTAATTTCCCAAATCTGAAAATCATGGAAGACCAGTTGATGGTTGGCCTGGTATTGGTTGGCGTGCTAATTGTTGGGATTCTGATTACCTGGTTCAGCACTTTCTTTGCAACCCAACGATTTTTGAATTTGCGTACGGATGATTTGTATTAATATTGGATTTTTGATTTAAGATTTTTGATTTAAGATTTTGGTATATATAAGAATCTTTGCTATTAACTTTTGACTTAAAATTTATGAGTACTAAAGAAACAAATACACAAAAAAACGAGTTCCTTTTTGATAAGGTAAACTATAAATTTTTACTGATAGGAATTGGTGTTATTGCACTCGGATTTATCCTGATGTCTGGAGGCGGTTCAGACGATCCGGCTGTTTTTAGCGATAAGATTTTTGATTTCAGAAGAATCCGTTTGGCTCCAACTACTGTGCTGATTGGTTTCGGAATTACAATTTATGCCATTTTAAAAAATCCTAAAAAATAAAATCAGGTCTCTATTTCGTTTGGCGAAATAGCGTCTGATAATTGACAATCTTACCTAACAGAATGGATTTAATCGAAGCAATTTTAATCGCCATCGTTGAAGGCTTAACAGAATACCTGCCCGTTTCTTCTACCGGACACATGATTTTCACAAGTTCCTATTTTGGAATACAGGAAGACGACTTTACCAAACTATTTCAGGTTTCTATACAATTTGGTGCCATCCTGGCTGTCGTAGTTTTATACTGGAGAAAATTTTTCAATTTCAGCAAGCTGAATTTTTATATCAAATTAGCCTTAGCGGTAGTTCCTGCATTAATTTTAGGCTATCTTTTTGATGATTATATTGATGAAGTATTAGGCAACCCTATTCCGATTGCAATCGTATTGATTGTTGGAGGTTTTATACTACTTTTTATTGACAACTATTTCAAAAATCCTGTCGTTGCAGAAGAAGAAGATATTTCGATAAAAAAAGCTGTAACTATTGGTTTTTGGCAATGCCTGGCCATGATGCCGGGAACGAGCCGTTCTGCTGCCTCAATTATTGGCGGTATGCAACAAGGACTGACCCGACAGGTTGCTGCAGAATTTTCATTCTTTTTGGCCGTTCCAACCATGCTTGCTGTTACCTGCTATTCTGTATTTTTAAAAACCTACAAAGTATCGGGATTAAAAGGTTATGAATTGCTGACACAATCTGGTGACAATCTGAAACTATTTGTTATTGGAAATATTATCGCCTTTATTGTTGCAATTATTGCCATCAAATTCTTTATAGGTGTTATCAAAAAATATGGTTTCAAACCATGGGGTTATTACAGGATAGTAGCCGGAACATTACTCTTAATTTACTTTATTTACATTAAATGAGTTTTGTAAAGTCATATGACATTCTTAATAAAATAAGGAAATCTATTGATACAAGTTTAGATGACAGCATAATTTTAGCCGAGTTAGAAAAACAGGAAAAAACAATCAGAGATGTAATTTCTGAAGATTTCCAACAGTTATTCAATATAAAGCTAAACTTTATCAATTCCGTCATTTATTATGATGATGGAAGCTATCGTCAAGGTGCAACTGCCATTTTTTTAAAAGCCAACATCTTAAACGAACAAGATTTTCTGATTACTTTTGAATTCTTAATTGATTTTAATAAAATATTAGTCGGTGTGAAAGGAGAATCTGTCAACAGCCACTTGCAAACAGTTTGTAACAAAATTGAAAAGGCATACAATTCTGAAAACAAAGCAGAATTAAAAGAAATATAAATTTGATTCAAGAATTTAACAGAAAACCAGTGACAGCACAAGATTTTCAAGACGGACAGGTTTTACAGATTGACAAGCCTTTGAACTGGACCTCTTTTCAAGCGGTTAACAAGTTAAAGTGGGCCTTGAAAAGCAAGCTGGGATTAAAAAAAATTAAGATTGGCCATGCAGGCACATTGGACCCGTTGGCTACCGGACTACTTTTGGTCTGTACCGGAAAATTCACTAAAAGGATTGCCGAACTGCAAGGACAGGAAAAAGAATATACCGGAACGATTACCGTTGGCGCAACAACGCCTTCTTACGATCTGGAAACGGAAATCAACGAAACATTTCCAACAGAACACATTACTGAAGAACTTATCCATGAAACCGTAAAACAGTTTCTTGGCGAAATTGACCAGCGTCCCCCTATTTTTTCGGCCCTGAAAAAAGATGGCGTTCGTTTATATGAACATGCCCGAAATGGTGAAGAAGTTGAAATCCCAACACGAAAAACCGTTATACACGAATTCGAAATTACCCGGATTGCACTTCCCGAAATTGATTTCAGGGTAGTTTGCAGCAAAGGAACTTATATCCGTTCACTGGCTTTTGATTTTGGAAAAGCCTTGCATTCCGGAGGTCACCTTACTGCTTTACGCAGGACTAAAATTGGTAATTATGATGTAAAAGACGGTTATGGGCTGGAAGCTTTTGTAGATTCTCTTTCTGAAAAAACAGAATGATCATGAAAAAAACCATCTTATTACTGCTTTTCTTTTTCTCCTGTTTTTCATATGCCCAAATAAATCCATCCGATTTAAAAACCGGCGATTTTATTTTCCAGGATATGAATTGCGGTCCTTTGTGTGATGCTATTGAAGCCGTAACCGAAGGCTACAAAGGCAATGATTTTAGCCACATGGGATTGGTTTACAAAAAAAACGATACGATTTATATCATTGAAGCGGCCGGAACAAAAGTGCGATTGAATACATTGGAAAAATTTTCAAAAAACACTTCTAAGCCTATGTATATTGGTCGTGTAAAAAAGAAATATACCCCATTGATTCCCGAAGCAATTTCTTTTTCCTTAGAACAAATAGGCGTTCCTTACGATGACGACTATGTGTATGATAACGGAAAGTATTATTGTTCGGAATTGATTTATGATGCTTTTAAAAAAGCCAACAAAAACAAGCCTTTTTTCCAATTGTTCCCAATGACTTATAAAGAACCGGGAACTAATGAGTTTTTCCCTGCCTGGGTTGAATATTACAAACAGATAGGTAGTGAAATTCCGGAAGGCAAACCGGGATGTAATCCGGGCGGAATGTCAACATCCAATAAGATTTATATTCTTGGAACGTTGAAGTAGTTCTAAAAATCAAACATTTCTTTATTGCCCAGATTTTCTAAAATCTCTTTGGAGGGATAATTATTCCGGTCAATAAAATTTCTCATTTCAGGAATATTGTCACAAAAAAGTACATCCAGTGAAAATCTATTGTGTCCGTAAAGTCCTCTGTGAATCATGTTGGCAGAAAAAACCAACAAATCGCCCCTATTCAATCCGACAACTTTTCCTCGTTGCAAATCATTACTAGGAAAGGCACCATTCAAAGAATTCCTGACATCGAATTCTTCCGGCAAATCCCATTCACGATGCGTTTTAGGAATAAGCTCAATTCCGGATTCCTTTTTCATCGGAATTCTGAAATGAACCACATTTTGATTGTGAATGGCTTTCTTTTGTTCTTCAACCGACATTCCGGTGTATTGGATGTCCCGATGCCAATAGTTCTTCTGTTCGCTGTTTTTAGGATCAAAGAAAAGCTGTGTATTCAGGAAGATTGGAGTTTCTGAAAAAACTGTTTTCAAAATTGTTTGCAGCTTATTTTGAGTAATAAACTTAAAAAGTAACGTTTTCTCTTCCTCATTAAGATAATTGCCCGAAGTAAGACTATGGCTGTTTAACAATCCTTTTTCATAATAGACGGCATTGTCTTCCAACCATTTTATATGAAATTTATTCAGAATGTTTTCAATTGCAATGATTTCAGCTTCAGAAAAGAAGTTTTTAAGATATAAATAGCCCTGTTCTTCGTAGCCTGCCATTATTCCTGAATTTCGATTAGCCGCATCATTTCTAAAAGCTCATTTTGAGTACTAATTCCTTTATCGTGAAGATACCACATCTGCAATTCTGTTTTGATTGTTTCGTCTATAACACCATGCTTTTCTTTATAGTTCTTCACTAAATCAAATGCCTCTTTTGGTCTTGGTCCCCAATCTGCCAAAACATCCAAAGTTTCTTTATCAAGAACTATCAATTTAGGAATTGATTTTCCGCCATTAGTCAAAAACTTATTCATCAAGGCTTCATTTTCATCGCGAAATACTATCTTAAAATCAATATGGTCCGTTAGAACTTCCATTTTATGCATAACAGGAAGCAGTTGCGCAGCATCGCCGCACCAACCTTCAGAAATAACCAGCCAGATATATTGCTTTTTTAACAGCTTCAGCCTTTCTTCAATTTCAGCAGAAACCACAATCGTTTTTTCCAAGCGGTTCATTCTCGTCTCATTCAATTTGCTGTAATGCAATAAATCATCAGATTGGACACTACCGGTTGATTTCCCTTCCAAAAGTTTATCAGCAACTATTTTTCTGTATTCTAAATAAGTACTGCTTTTTTCTAAACTGTTCTTAATAATTTCTTCCATAATCTCAATTTAATGGCGCGAAAATAAGCTTAAAATTACGAATTACTTTTTTTTCGCCAACTTATTCCAAAAAAACAGATTATGACTATATTTGCACAACTTAAGCGAAAACAAAGTCAACGGATGAAATACAAAAGAATACTCCTGAAATTGAGCGGAGAAGCCTTGATGGGCGACAGACAGTACGGCATCGATCCGAAAAGATTAGCGGAATATGCAGATGAAATCAAGGAAATTCATGACAAAGGCGTTGAAATTGCAATCGTAATTGGAGGAGGAAATATTTTTCGCGGTGTTGCCGGAGCCAGTAATGGAATGGACAGGGTGCAAGGTGATTATATGGGAATGTTAGCAACCGTAATTAACGGAATGGCACTTCAGGGAGCTCTTGAAGACAAAGGAATGTTGACACGCTTGCAGACAGCTTTAAAAATTGAGGCGATAGCAGAACCATATATCAAAAGAAGAGCAGTCCGCCACCTTGAAAAAGGAAGGATTGTAATTTTTGGAGCAGGAACCGGAAACCCTTATTTCACAACCGATACAGCCGCTGTACTACGAGGTGTTGAAGTTAATGCAGATGTTATCCTTAAAGGAACCCGGGTAGATGGTGTTTATACGGCTGACCCGGAAAAAAATCCGGATGCTATAAAATTTGACGCCATTTCATTTGACGATGTTTTGAAAAAAGGCCTCAATGTAATGGATACGACAGCATTCACACTAAGTCAGGAAAATGCCTTGCCGATTGTTGTTTTCGACATGAATAAAAAAGGAAATCTTTTGAAAATCTGCGAAGGAGAAAACGTAGGAACTGTAGTTAATGTATAATTAGAAACAGAGTCAGCATAATAGCCGGAAGGCTGAAATCTGAATCTGAAATCTGAAATTCTAGATAAAATGACTGAAGAAATTGATTTTATATTAGATAGTGCTGAAGAATCGATGTCAGGTTCTATTGCGCACCTTGAAAAAGAATTTTTAAATATCCGTGCCGGTAAAGCAAGTCCTGCCATGTTAGGTAGTGTATTTGTTGATTATTATGGTGCTGCGACACCTCTTAGTCAGGTATCAAACATAAACGTGCCGGATGCCAGGACCATTACAATCCAGCCTTACGAAAAAAGTATGTTGCAACCGATTGAAAAAGCTATCCAGATAGCGAATATCGGATTTAACCCGATGAACAATGGTGATGTAATCATCATCAGTGTACCGCCTTTGACAGAAGAGCGTCGTCGTGACTTGGTTAAACAGGCTAAATCAGAAGCGGAAGATGCAAAAATCGGAATCAGAAATGTCCGCAAAGATGCGAATACCGATATCAAGAAATTAGAAAAAGAAGGAACTTCTGAAGATATCTGCAAAAGTGCTGAAGAAGAAGTTCAAAACCTGACTAACTCTTTTATCAAAAAAATAGATGAACTTTTGGCTGCTAAGGAAGCTGAAATCATGAAAGTTTAATGCATTTATATCCTATTTGTATTACTAAATATTAAAATCCACTTAAATAGTGGATTTTTTTATTGAAGTCGATTACTTTTGCAGTGTGTAACAAAACTACCATCTATTCGTCTGTTACATAACTTTATGAAGCACCTGACCTTTTTATTTTTTCTTCTTTCGGTTTCGGTACAGGCACAATTTCAGGTTTCTGGAATCGTGCGGGATGAAAACACAAAAAAACCACTTCCCTTTGCAACAATAACCGACACTAGTTTTTCCACAGTAACGGACGTAGACGGAAAGTTTCTGTTGCAAAACGAAAACCAGATAAATAGTTTTACGATATCTTATATTGGCTATGCTCCTAAAACAATAGCTGTTACGGGAAATAAAAAATATTATGACCTGCTGCTTGTACCAAAAGCAGAGCATTTGGATGAAATACAGCTCACTTCAAGTGAAAATCCTGCGAACGGAATCATAAGCAAAGCCATTAAAAACAAAAAGAAGAACGACCCGCAACAAAAACTGTTGAGTTTTCAATTCAAATCTTATAACAAACTGATTGTTTCCGCAAATCCGGACTCTATTGATGGAAGCATTGATTCTGTGTTTGTGGAACGCTATACGGGAAGGGAATTTAAGAATGTCGATTCTACGAATTACAAATTCAAAAAAATTATTGACCGTCAGCATTTATTCCAGACGGAGAAAGTATCACAGTTCCAATTCAATGGCAAAAAGCTGAAAGAGACGATTCTGGGCACGAAAATGGCCGGATTCAGGAATCCTATCTATGAGATTATTGCTTTCAACCTACAGTCTTTTTCCGTTTATGACTCAAAATACGAGTTGTTTGAAACAAAATACAATAGTCCCATTGCTCCCGATGCTTTTAAAGATTACCGATTCAAAATATTAGATACGGTAAAGCTTGATAACCGGGACACGTATATGATCTACTTCAAGCCAAAGAAAAAAAGGAAATCTTCCGGGCTGGAAGGTATTGTGTATATCGACAAGGAGAATTATGCCATTGCAAAAGCCATCATGCGAATTCGCGGTGTTTTGGATATTTCTGCTACACATGAGTTTGAATATCTTGAAGGGATGGATATCTGGTTCCCTACTCAAAAAGAGTTCAAAATTGTCAAAGGAAAAAACGATGATGACATTCGGATACTGGGCGGTACAATCAAGTTTGAGGGTGATTTAGACAATAATAATACACATCGAAAAAAAGACGCTTCGGATTTCACCTATCTGCTTTCAAAATCATATAATTTTGGCAAAGAGCTCAATACTCCTGTAAAAATAAGACATGATGCTATTGCTATTGAAATTAAGGATGATGCAGTCAAAAAAGACGAAGCCTTCTGGAATAGTTTCCGGAAAGACAGCCTGGATAGCCGCAGTGAAAGAACCTATTTTGCCTTAGATAGCATTGCCCAAAAAGAACGGCTTGAAAAAAAGTTACGCCTGGGAAGAAAAATACTCAACGGTTATGTACCTATCGGACCGGTAGATATGGATCTCCGATATCTCTTAAGTTATAATAACTATGAGGGTTTCCGAGTAGGTTTGGGAGGGATTACTAATGAGAAGTTTTCCAACAAATATCGCTTAGATGGCTATACGGCTTACGGAACCAAAGATGGCGATTTCAAATACAGCATTGGTGGTGCTGTTCGGGTAGGTATTTTTTCAAATTCATGGATTGGCGGAGGTTACACAGATGATGTACGAGAGATTGCGAGTACTTCTTTTGCTATTGACAAAAGGGTTTTTAAAATTTATGATCCGCGACCTATCAACCTGAGTACCTTCTATAACCATAAGACATGGCGAGGGTATATCGAAACGAAAATCCTTCCTAAAACGGAAAGTATCTGGCAGCTCACCCATAGCCGGATTGAGCCAAAGTTCAATTATATCTATACTGTTGATGGAAAATCCTATACAAATTATGATATGACCACCGCGATGGTTTCCTTGCAATGGAATCCGTTTAGTGATTATATGCAGACTCCTACCGGAAAATTAGAGATTGAAAAACGCTATCCGAAATTCACATTCCAGTTTACCCAATCCTTGCCAAAAGTTTTTGAAAACGATTTTGCCTTCTCCAAAATAGATGTAAGAGCAGAGTATGAAAAGCGCTACCTGAACGGACAAAGAACGGCCTTGTTAATGGAAGCAGGCTATGCATTAGGCGACGTTCCTATTTCACACCTTTACAACACTTCTCCTAACAGCCTTACCAAAGAAAAACTGATAGAAAGAATTACGATTGCGGGCAAGAACAGTTTCGAGACCATGTATTTTAATGAGTTTTTCTCCAGTAAATATGTGATGTTCCAATTAAAACATGGCTTTAAAAGAGTAACCGTTTTTAAAGGAATAAAACCTTCATTAGTTTTGGTTTCCAGAATGGCCTGGGGTGATATGGAAAAACCGGAACAACACATCGGACTTAACTACAAAACACTTAGAGACGGGTATTTTGAATCGGGTATCGAACTGAACCAAATCTACAAAGCTTTTGGTTTATCCGGATTTTACAGATATGGACCGAATCAGTTGGCTAAGTTTGAAGATAACCTTTCGATTAAACTAACCGTAATATTGAATTTGGGACTTTAAAACCGTTTTAAAATATAAAACCTGCTATGGACAACATAGCAGGTTTTTAGAATTAATAATAACGTAATCTTTATAAGTATAATTCAATACAAAAATAAAAATTTAAAACTTTTACGGCTTAATAATTAACACCGAAGGCGTATTATTTAACCAAACGCTCTGTGAGTCAACCAATTTTTTCCAGCTATCTAGACTGATAATCATCAGGTCTTGTTTCTCCAGAAATTCTTTTTTCATGGTTTTTTCACCTGACATGGCTATGTGGTTTGGAGCAATTTGCTCTATAGCACGTATGCTTTCCTTAATTTCAGAGTTGTTTTTTATTTCTCCTGTAGGATCCAATACTGTTACCTGTGAGCCATTATTGTGAATCAGCTTCTGTGCGTATTCAATCAGGAATCGGTCTTCAGCAGAGAAAAGCGGCATGAACACCTGATCGATTTCGTCTAAATTTTTATCAACCAGAATACCAACCGGCATTTTGCTGTAGGCAATAATATGGCGTGTTCTCTCATCAAAAGGAGAGTTTTCAAACAATCCTTCTTTTCCTGTAAATTTATCGATAAGTCTGTCAGGATTTATGATTCTTGTAGTATAGCCTAAAACTCTTCCCAATAATGTTCCTTCAAAAATAGACTGTCCTAATCCTATCAACAGCAAATCAAATTCGCCCTGGTTGGCAATTTCGGTTATATCTGAGTCAATGTCTACTGATGCCTTAAAAAGTGTAATGATTTTTTGCTCCAGATTTTCGGCTTCATTAACAATAGGCTTGAACACTTCCTGTTCATAATGGCTGGCGTCAAATCCGTGCAGTTCGTTACTGGAAGACAAGTGCATTGCCGTAACGATGGCATTGCCATTTTGTTTTCTTACCAGACTGTTCGCTACTTTCAACAAGGAGATTCCCCTATCCGGAATCGCAAAAGAAAGCAATATCTTATACTTTATCTTGTTGCTTATCGTTTCCGGTATGATTGAATTTTTGGTCTTGAAAATAAAATTAATCAAGTCTAATGCCGGGCCTGTCATAAAAGTCGTTACTAAAGCCATGATTACCATCATCGTAAAAATCATTGGTGAAAGTACGCCCAGTTCATAACCGATATTAAGAACGATTAACTCCATTAATCCACGGGTATTCATCAGCGCACCTATGTACAAACTGTCTCTCCAGTTTTGTCCCACAAATTTTGCAGCCAATGTACTTCCCAAAAATTTACCTGCTACTGCCACGGCAATAATTAATCCGGTTACCTTCCATAAATACGGATCATCCAAAAGACCGATTTCTGTTCTCAATCCGGTAAACACAAAGAATAGCGGAAGCAATACAATCAAAGCAACATCTTCTACTTTTTCAATAAAAATACTTCTGAATTTGGCACTTTCCGGCATAATTACACCCGCCATAAAAGCTCCAAACAGCGCATGAATTCCGATAACTTCTGTCACATAAGCCGAAATAATAAGTGTCAGAAAGAAAATAGCGACAACTGGTTTGCTCAATGTTTTTCTGGAAGAATACAGGTCACCTACTCTTTTCAGGAACGGCTTTACCACCATAATCATCAGGAATACATAAGCCACAGCCAGAGCAATAATATACAGAGAACTTACAAAAGAACCGGCTTTAACAATAGCTATAACAGCCGCCAGAATACACCAGGCTGTAATATCATCTGCCGCTGCACAAGTGATTACGATGCTTCCCAATTTTGTCTTGTGAATGCCTCTTTCCTGAACGATTCTAGCCAAAACCGGAAAGGCTGTGATACTCATCGCTATGCCGCAAAAAAGTGCAAACGACAAAAACTCGATGCCTTCAGGAGCAAAGGACTCATACATAAAATAGGCAAGCCCGATTCCCAGTGTAAAAGGAAAAATGATACTGGCATGACTGATTACTACTGCATCATGCGCCTTATTTCTCAGCACTTTCAAATCCAGTTCCATACCTATAACAAACATGAAGAAAATCAGTCCAATCTGGCTTAGGAACTGCAAATTTCCAAGCGATGCTACCGGAAAAATGGTTTCTTTAAATTCCGGAAAGTACAATCCCAACAATGATGGTCCAAGAACAATTCCGGCAATGATTTCACCTACTACCGATGGCTGACCAATTTTTCTGCAAATCCACCCAAAAAAACGGGCCACTAAAATAATGGTAAGTATCTGGGCCAACAAAATCGCCAATGGATGTTGCAAACTATGCTGCATGGAAAGGATAAACTCTTCCCATTGGGTTTTATCTGAAGTTTTTTCAATAATTGTCCTTCCATGCTCCAGGTGTTTTCCCTTATCGAGGAACCAATACATTATTGCAGAAAAAACAGCTATCAGAAGAACATAAAAAATAGAATTTTTGTGCTTTTGCATGAGGTAAGTAATTTGTTGTTGCAAATATCTGTATTGAAAATCTCTTACAAATTGATTTTGTAAAATACTTTGGGGCTATTGTAACAAGAAGGAAAAATTTTGTAATAAAACTCAAATATTGACTTTACACAAGAAATCGGAACGGTAAATATCGCTTAAAAAAAGTACCAGATTCTTTCCGTTCTTATCCATAATTGTAGCCGTAATTTCATCATGTGCAAAGAATTTGACTGTCTTCATGGCGATAATCTCCTTCTTATTGATTCGGCAAAAATCAGCTTTAGGCAAATGAGAAAGCAATTTGGCAAAAGTGATATTTTTGAGCAGGATTATATTTCCATCCTTCATTAAAACTTCCTTGTCACGACTGTCCGTTTCTGATGGCTGTATGTATAAAATCTGGTCAAAAAACAGCAGCGCTTTTCCTTTATCCGTATTCAACTGAACAAACTTCTTGTTGGTTGCTTTCTTGTTGTTTTTTTCCAACGCCTTGACCACAGCTTTCTGTAACCGTTCTTTCTTTACCGGTTTGGTAATGTAATCGATAGCCTCTATATCAAAAGCATCGGCAGCATACTCTTTGTAGGCCGTCGTAAAAATGACCATTTTATCTTTCAACAGATTGGCAACGCTAAGACCGTCAATACCCGGCATTTCGATATCTGTAATGCAGAGGTCAAAATCCAGGTTGGCCATTTCGGCAAGCAATTTTTCAGGATTGTCAAAAGCTTTCACGACTTCCAGTTCCGGAATCTGTTCGCAAAGCATTTTGAGATAAGTCAATCCCGGCAATTCATCGTCCAGCAGCAAGCATTTGAGCTTTGTATTCAAGTAAGTCTATTTTTAGGTGAGCAATATAAACATCGTCCTCGACAAATTTATCGAGCTTGTAATTATTGTTATAAATTATTTTAAGTCGCTGGTCCAGCGTATTTGAACCCAATCCGCTATATTCTTTTTTCAAAGTCCGATGGTCGGATATTTTATTGGAAACGGTAAGGTAAAAACAGCTGTCCCGAAATTCAAATACGATGGAAATAAAAGCATCAGGACTTTTCAAATCAGCATGCTTGAATGCATTTTCAATCAAATCAATCGAAATCATGGGCGCTAAAATCGGCTGTTCATAAAGCAATTCCGCCTCTTTGATTTTCGTTTTTACTTTTAATTCAAAAAGAGGACTGACCTTAATTTTATTGATTTCAATCAGGTTTAACGCAAACTCTATTTCTTCTCTTGGAGAAACAAATTTTTTCTGGCTTTCATACAAGATATAATCCAGAACATTTGCCAACTTGTCAAGCGCATGATAGGTCTGATAGGCATGCGATTGTATCGAATTCAGTATGTTCTTAAAAAGATGCGGATTTAGTTTTGATTCCAGAGTTTCTAATTTCAGTCCATTGACTTTCACTTCAAGCGTATTATATTTTTCCTCAAATTCTCTTCTTTGGGCTTTTGCCTTTTTTAATTTGTAAATAAGAAAAAATACAAGAATCACGAGAATTATGATGAACACAATCCCGATGACATACAGCGTATCTGAGACCAAAATATTGGTTTTCATTTTTATTTTTTTGTAAAATTAGAGAAAAAAACGGAATACAGACTTGACAACACAACAGGCATCTCCTGACTGATTTTTTTATTATCTTTGCGTTCTGTTTTTCAGAGCGAAAAGCCTGTCTTTTGGCTCGCAGGAATAAATCAAAACTATTTTATAACATTAAAAATGAAACACACAAAAGTTAAGGAGCTATTGAATAGTGCTCAAACATTGCAGGAAGTTTATGTAAAAGGCTGGGTAAGAACATTCAGAAATAATCAATTTATTGCTTTGAATGATGGCTCGACTATAAATAATATCCAATGTGTGGTTGATTTTGAAAATACTCCGGCTGAAACGCTAAAACGTATCACTACCGGAGCGGCAGTGGCTTTAAAAGGTTCTTTGACAGAAAGCAAAGGAGCCGGTCAGAAATATGAAATTCAGGTAACAAGTCTGGAAATTTTAGGTGATTCCGATCCTGAAAAATTCCCGATGCAGCCTAAAAAACATACGCTTGAATTTTTGCGTGCCAACGCTCACTTGCGCGTTAGAACCAATGCTTTTGGTGCTATTATGAGAGTGCGTTCGGTATTGTCTTTTGCCGTACATCAATATTTTCAGGAAAAAGGTTTCGTATATGTAAACACTCCGGTAATTACAGGAGCCGATGCAGAAGGTGCCGGTGAAATGTTCCAGGTGACATCGTTGCCTTTAGACAATCTGCCAAGAACAGAAGAAGGACATATCGACTATAAAAAAGATTTCTTTGGAAAGCACACCAACCTAACCGTTTCCGGACAGTTGGAAGGCGAAACTTTTGCAATGGCTTTAGGACAGATTTATACATTTGGACCTACATTCAGAGCTGAAAACTCCAATACTTCCCGTCACCTAGCGGAATTTTGGATGATTGAGCCGGAAGTAGCATTCAATGATCTGGATGACAACATGGATTTGGCGGAAGATTTTATCCAGTATGTAATTAAATACACAATGGATAAATGTGCTGACGACCTGAAATTTTTAGAAGGCCGTTTGTTAGAAGAAGAAAAATCAAAGCCTCAAGCGGAAAGAAGTGAAATGACTCTGCTTGAAAAATTGAACTTTGTTTTGGAAAACAATTTCAAGCGCGTTTCTTATACCGAAGCTATCGACATTTTAAAGAATTCAACTCCTAATAAAAAGAAAAAGTTCCAGTATATCATTGAGGAATGGGGCGCTGACTTACAATCTGAACACGAACGTTTCCTTGTTGAAAAGCATTTCAAATGTCCGGTAATCCTTTACGATTATCCAGCAAACATCAAAGCTTTTTACATGCGTTTGAACGAAGACGGAAAAACAGTTCGCGCTATGGATATCCTTTTCCCGGGTATTGGAGAAATTGTGGGTGGTTCTCAAAGAGAAGAACGCTATGATGTTTTGGTTGAAAAAATGAAAACATTAGGCATAGACGAAGAAGAACTTTGGTGGTATTTAGATACCAGACGTTTCGGAACTGCCGTTCATAGCGGTTTTGGTCTTGGATTTGAAAGACTGGTATTGTTTGTAACTGGAATGACAAATATCAGAGATGTAATTCCTTTTCCAAGGACTCCTGGAAATGCAGAATTTTAACAAATAGCAAAAAAATTATATTAAAAATTCATGGCTTATAAAGTTTTTTGTTAACTTAACAGAAACTTTATAAGCCATGAAACTATTTAAGCACTTTTTAAAAGTTAGCATTTTATTACTGTTAGCTATAAGTTGTACTAAAGACGACACCTCAGAACCTACTGAAAATATTCAAAAAGAGTATGAACTTATAAAAACAAATTTTGCAGAACTAAGCAAAAAAGAAGAATTTATAAAGACTTCCTCTTTACTTTCGAGGCATATATCTGTAAACTCTGGTTTTTTAAAAAAATCTCCACTCGAAGACGTTAATGGTTTTACTATCGATTCTACCCAAATAAATAAAATTAGCGCAAAAGGATATACTTCCTATACATTTGCCATATTGAGAGATAAATCTGATGAAAATTCATTTGAAAATCTCTTAGTTGAAATTATAGAGGGAAAGGAAGAGCCAAGAGTTTCTGTCATCAAATACAAATACAACAAAGACACAGATGGTCTGGCTGTAGTTGAAACCTATTTTGTAGATTACAAAACAGGTGCCCGAATGGGAATAGGAGACTGTTATGCACTCACATTTGTAACGGAAAAACAATGCCCCTGTGCAGGACACTGGCCCGGACAATCATGCAGTTGTCAAAGCGGTCCAAGCAGTAGCACCTCACACATGTTTATTTGTAGTGCTTCAGGTAGCGGCGGTGGAGGTGGCGGAGGTTATATAAATTACCCGTCAAATCCTACTCCTATTCGCGGTCCTGCTCCAGGCACATCAGTCCCAAATACAGTACCTGTACATGGAGATAATGTAAATGTTGGCAGAAGGTTGTTTTTAGCAAGTTTATCACCCGAACAGCGAACCTGGCTTGCAGGCAAAAGGCCGGAAGCGGTTTATCGCTCAATATTTAATTTTTTAATTTCAAACAATTTTTCAACTCCAAGCTCACTTTTTGCAAAAGAAGCTATTGATGCGATGATGCGTGGTGGAGAAGTTGATTTTACATATAGAATAATAAAAGACCCAACTTTTGAGAATAATCCTTGCCTAAATAATGTATATACTCAATTAGGGAATGCTCCCACTTTTCAAAACTATTTGCAGAACTTTGATGGAGATTTTTCTGTAGCAAATTTAAAGTTTAGCGCCAGCGGAAACCTAGCAGATTTTAATAATGACCCTGCTACAAATGCTCAAACCTTAACCCCGCTTACCTCTAATTTAATTGAAATACAATTTAACACCAATAACCTCAACAGGCCTTCTTTAGAAGTTGCAAGAACAATGATACATGAAATGATCCATGCTGAAATCTATCGTAAAATGCTTAGCTGCACTAATGTTCCTCATGTAAACTTTCATAATTATTCGCAACAACAATGGGTTACTTATATCAATAACCTTCAAAGTAATTTCCCAGGTATTTATGATTATTATATAAGATGGGCGGTTGGAAACAATAATCCTGGCGCGCAACAACATGAACAGATGGCACAACATTACATCAACATTATTATTCAAGCTTTAAAGCAGTTTGATAATAACTCTCAGTCCGACGACGTTTATAAATCATTAGCTTGGGAAGGATTAATGGGAACCGGTCCTTTTAATGAATCTACAGGACTTCCTGCAAACCCTACTGTAGCTTGGAATCACATTCCTCTCGCAGAACGATTAGCCATAAGAGCTGTTAGGCAAAATTATTTAAACAATAATACTAATTCACCATGTCAATAAAAGGAATTATAATACACAGTTTTTTCTTCTTTACGATTCAAGTGGTTTTTTGTCAAGGACAAAACAAGCCTAAAGAAACTATTTATATTTTTTATGACGACAAGGACATCAACAACAAGGAAATTAAAATTGATTCAATTACTACTAATTTTTATATAGGAAACAGAAGTTATTTCAGCTATAATAAATCCAAACAAAAGCAGAAATGCATTTCAGAAAATGATATTTCAAAATTAATTACAGAAAAAATGGCGGTTGAAAAAATCATGAATCAAAGAAAAAAATATGTAAAAAAATGGAGGCAGAAAAATCCTAAAAATACCCCTCCACCTATCATAGAAACTAGCTATAATTCTTATTTTGAAAAAGTTTTTTTATACAAAAGAACTTCCCCTAATGCTGGCATTCTATATGAAGTCAGTTGGCATTATTATAAAGGCATTGAATAAAACAACAAAAAGTGTTAAAAATAATCAGCACTCCTTCTATTATCATTAGCTTTCAATTTGTAATATGAAATAGTAAATTTTCAATTGTTGTTTGACAAAATATTCCTTTATGACAAAGAAGCGAGATTATAAACATAATAACTAACAAATCCACCATGTCAATAAAAAATAAATATATAGTTTATTATTTGTCTTTTTAATCATAAATAACTCAAGCTCACAAAACAATGAAATAAAAAAAGAGACGATTTATATTTGTTTTGATAAGAATAACGGTGACGAGAAATACTCTGATAATGAAACCATAAATTTTTATTTAAAAGACAAATCAGTCACTAAGAGTAATCATAAGCTTGCTTTTGTATTTGATAGCAGTGGTATAAAAAAGGAGGTCAATTTCAAAGACTATGAAAAAAAAATTAATCTCTGGAAAACAGGCCATTCAGAAAGTCGACAATTATTTAAAAAAAATTAAACGGCCTGTCGTTGCATACTATTATAATGATTATTTCGATAAAATTTACATCTATGAAAAACTAAGTGATAATAAAGGTATTCTATACAAGGTAAAATGGAATTGGTCTATTGAGTGATATAAACCAAAATACAGTTATTTGGAATAATTTGTTTCAACTACAGAGAATAATTTCACTAACGTAACAACTTAAAATTCGAACACTAATTGTAATTAGCTATGATGAGGAAATATCTGATAATTCTTTTTGTAATTGTTTTTACAGAAAGCTTTTCGCAAATCAACAAAGAAAAAGTTGTCATCATTTTTGATTCCTCAAAAGACGGTTTTAAAGATGGCATATTCGCAATTGACAACCAAACCTTTGTATACAACAAAAAGAAGAAGAAAAAAGAAGAAAAATTCGAATTAATTAAGGATGATGTCTGTACAATTGAGGACTTAAACAGTATGGTTGCAAAAAAAACAAAAACTAAAAGAGAAAAAAAACCTGAATTTTATTACTCAGAATTCTTTGATATAAGTATTTACATAAGAGATAAAGAAAATTTCGGGCAATTATACCCTGTTGAACGGGTTTGGCTGGTAGAAAAATTAATTAAAGACTAAATTGGGTCAAGAATAATATTTTCATTTCAATATAAAAACTAATAAAAAGGATTTAAAAGAGATAATCACACCTCTCATTTTTCAACCAAAAGCTACCCTATTTAAAAATTAATTATAAAAATTATCCCTAATTTATTGTGGATTAATTTCTTTATAGAACTCCTTATCAAAATGGCACAAGTTTATCTTAACGTGTGCCATTTTTAGTTGAAAATGTTTAAATTTGAACTATAAATACCAAATAACTCAATAGATGCTTAAGCAGTTTTTACAACTTAAATTGTCCCAGAAATTATCTCCACAGCAAATTCAGCTGATGAAGCTAATCCAATTGCCTACGCAAGCTTTTGAACAACGATTAAAAGAAGAAATGGTGGAAAATCCGGCATTGGAAGCCGGGAAGGAAGAGGATGAATACGAAAGAGACGAATTCGAAAACGATGATTATGACGAATATGATGAATTCGACAATGACAGAATTGATGCCGAAGACATCAATATTGATGAATATTTAAGCAATGACGAAACGCCTGATTATAAACTTCAGGCAAACAATTACAGCGATGACGACGAAGACCGCAGTATGCCTTTTGCAGCGCCTGTAAGTTTCCATCAGGACCTTATCAATCAGCTGAATACTTTTATATTGAATGACGAGGAACGCGAAATCGCAGAGTTTTTAGTGGGCAGTATTGACGATATGGGCTACATCCGCAGAAGCGTTCCCGATATTGTTGACGATATGGCATTTACTCAGGGAATTTACACCGATGAGAAAAATGTGGAACGAATACTCCATATTATTCATGAATTAGAACCTTCCGGAGTAGGCGCGCGCGACTTGCAAGAATGTCTTTTACTGCAACTAAAACACAAAACACCAACCGAATCTGTTGAATTGGCTATTGATATTTTGGAGAATCAATTCGAATCTTTTACCAAAAAACATTACGATAAATTACTTCAAAAATATGGTGTTTCACAAGACCAGTTGAAGAAAGCCATTGATGAGATTGAAAAGCTGAATCCTAAACCGGGCGGCGCTTTTACCGGAAACAATAAGATGATTGAACATATTGTTCCTGATTTCACTATCCGGATTGTTGACGGTGAACTGGAATTGACTTTAAACGGACGAAATGCTCCTGAATTGCACGTTTCCAAAGACTATCAGGAAATGATGCAGACTTATAAGGCCTCCCGTGACAAGTCAAGCCAGCAGAAAGAAGCCGTACAATTCATTAAGCAAAAACTGGATTCAGCCAAATGGTTTATCGATGCTATTCGTCAGCGTCAGGAAACCTTATTTGTAACCATGAATGCCATCATGCACTACCAGCAGGAATATTTCCTTGACGGTGATGAAACCAAGTTGAAACCGATGATTCTTAAGGATATTGCCGATATGATTGGTCTTGATATCTCTACAGTTTCCCGCGTGGCAAACAGCAAATATGTAGAAACTCCTTATGGCACAAAACTGATTAAGGAATTCTTTTCTGAAGCCATGAAAAATGACCAGGGTGAAGATGTTTCCACTTTGGAAATCAAGAAAATATTGCAGAATGTTATTGAGGAAGAAGACAAGCAGAAACCGTTGCCTGATGACCAATTAGCCGAAATATTAAAGGAAAAAGGCTATCCGATTGCCAGAAGGACAATTGCAAAATACAGAGAGCAATTAGATATTCCTGTAGCACGAATGAGGAAGAAAATATAGATAGTGAAAAGACTGCTTTCTATAATTTCCTATGTTTTCCATCCGATGTTTATTTCGGTATATGCAGTCCTGCTCTATTTTTTCCTCACAGAACGATACCATCCCTATCAGGAAGTTTTTTTGGTCACGATTCAGGTTATCATACTAACAATCCTGATTCCGATTTCCATATTTTATTTCCTTATGACTCTGGGCAGGGCCAATTCTTTTATGCTTTCGGAAATTTCGCAACGAAAAATCCCATTGGCTGTAAATGTCCTATTGCTTTATATACTGATTCGGGAAAGCATTCGCATTGAACTTATCCCTGAGCTTTATTATTTTTTCTTTGGAGCTTTGGTCAGCACGGTTTTAGCCTTACTTTTCGTTTTTATCAACCTGAAGGCAAGCATACACATGATTGCCATTAGTTCGATAACCGTTTTTGCAATCGGATTTAGTCTGCACACACAAACCAATCATATTTATCTGGTAGCTTTTCTCCTGTTACTAAACGGAATTGTGGCCACTTCAAGATTGTCGATGAAAGCCCATGACACCAAAGAATTGATAGTGGGATTTTTATCCGGAGTGATACCCCAAATAGGACTTCTTTATTTTTGGTTATAGTATATAGAACATCAGTCCTATATTCAAAGTATTCATATCAATTGACTTACCGTCAATTTTTGCTTCCGATTTGAATAATGAATTCAAGCCATAATAGGCATGGAAGTTCCATGTATTATAACCGAAGGAAATATAAGCGCCGTATTGCAGCTTATTAAAATCGTCATTGCCAAAAATCCTGACTTTCTCATTTCCCTGGACATATTTTGATTTATTAAGCACCAGATAGCTAAGCTTAAATCCGGTATAAATTCTCCAAAAACGGTGGCTTTGGATTGTTGAAGTTCTCCATCGGAATTCGATTGGCAGGTCTAAATAATGGAGCGCAAATTTATTCTTATCGAAATTCACATCGTTTTCGTTGACTACTTCATAAAACGGTTTTCCATCAACTTCGGTAATCTTTATGTTCTGCCTGTAATCATTCATGGAATAGCCCAGACCAACGGCAATGGCAATATTTCTTCTCTTGTTGAGCGGAAAATCTCTTAAAAAACCAATATGAACTCCGGATGAAAATGAATTTTGGCTAACACCATCCGGCCTGTTCTGTAATAAATCATAAGTCAGTCCAATGTAAAACTGGTCTTCCCTGTATAAGGAGTCGATTACGGTTACCGTAGCGCTTATAGAATCTTTTTTCTTTTTATCCTCTTCTACTTTACGGATATCGGTCGTTTTATCATTGCTTAAAACTTCCTTTATACGCTCCTGCTCTTCTCGTTCCTGTGCCTGCTTAATCTGCTTTTCCTTCACCGGATCCTGGGCAAAAGCGCTTAAAGAAATAAAGAATATAAAGATGCTAAAGTACTTTTTCATAGGTAGGCAGTTGAGCAAATAAAAGTAATAAAAAAAGATAATCTAAGCTGAAGTTTCCTTTATTAGATTCCAATTTTTAAAAATATCAACCAATTAATCATCGTCTTTATTATACAAAGTCATATTATTTACCGAAAGCCTTTCTTTGAGCCATTGCCTAAATCTTACTTTATCTTTCTTGTCCAATTTTACAGAAGTTTCATAAACAACTGCTGTTATCGGAACGATGCTGTCTTTTTGAACGGCGATATTATTTTTATATATGCCTATTGAAGTAACAGAAGGAAAAAGCGCTTTGGTTTCTTTTAGGATTTGCACATTATCAAAACGCATATCTGCAAGTTCTTTTTCAAGTTTCATAATTTTAGCATCCTTGCCATCCACTTCATTTTCATTACTTCGTATTTGGTTTAGTATATCCCCTTTCAGTGCCGAGAGCCTGTCTGTGCTGTCCTGGCGGATAACAAGTCTGCCTCCTTGCAGATATTTATTCTTTACAAATTCCCGTTGAAGTTCTTTAAGTTCTGCCTTATCAAATCTTTTAGATAAAAAAGCCAGTTCCAGTTGCTTTCTTCTGGAACTATATTCAGTTTTTTTATAGATAACCGTATAACCATTGCTTGTAAATTTATTTTCAATAAACAGATCTGCATTTTTCTTGAATTGTTGTTCTCTGTATAGTGTATAGGCCAGGTAGCTACTCGGAATAATCATAATTGCAATCAGAAAAGAAATAATATATTTGACCTGACGCTGTTGCTTTTCATTTACCTGTTTTACAGCAGGATAATTAAGATATTTTATAATTAAAAAGGTAGCAAGTCCAATAAAAACGCAATTGATACAATACAGATAAAAAGCACCCAAAAAGAAAGACCATTGTCCGGTCGCAATACCATAACCTGCCGTACAAAGCGGCGGCATCAACGCCGTGGCAATTGCAACCCCGGGTATTGGATTCCCTTTCTCAACCCGGGTTACTGCAATAACGCCAACAATCCCTCCAAAAAAAGCGATAAGTATATCATAAATATTGGGTGCAGTTCTTGCCAATAATTCAGACTGAACATCTTTGAACGGACTTAAAAAGAAATACAGCGTAGAAACCGTCAAGCTAACTGCAGTAGCAACTAATAGGTTTTTAAGTGATCTTTTCAGAAGTCCAAAATCGTAAATACCCAATGCAAAACCGGCTCCAACAATTGGCCCCATAAGAGGCGATATAAGCATCGCTCCTATTATGACAGCGGTCGAATTTACATTGAGCCCTACTGATGCTATGATTATTGCACAAGCCAAAATCCAAAGATTGGCTCCTTTAAAAGAAATGTTTTTCTTTATGCTTTCGAGTGTCTTTTCCCGGTTATCTTCTCCTTCACTTAGATTAAACAGGGTTGTAATTTTCCTCATATTCCCTTATTTTTAGCATAAGGTAATTAATTTAATTTTAATGTCAAAATAGACGAAACCTATCCTTCAAGTGAAAAAGTATTAGCAGAATATTTAGACAAAGAAAAAGCCGATACTTGACTTAGTACCGGCTTTATATTTTCAGCAGGCTAAAAGATATTACTATCGAACTTAATACTTATTTTGACGTTTTTGGATGGGATTAGATAGTAAAATATCTTGCCTAGAACTTTTCTTTAATCCAATATAGTGGTATTTTCTCCTGTTCTAACCTCCAATTATTTATTTTCAATAGTTCATAAAGTTGTTGTTCCTGTTCTGTAAGATTAAGCATCGCAGAAACATTTGTCGGAGTACCATTATCATTTTCAAAGAACTTTTCGAAAGTCACTTTATCCATTAGCATACTTTGGGCGTGTGGAAAATAACTTCTGAATTGAGATAAAATTTCAAAACCTTGTACATCAATATCACCCCAATAAAATAGTTCCACAGCGGAAAACCATTGTGTGTTTTTAAGATTGTTAACACTATAACCACTTCCAAATATTGCTATCGTTTTGTCCATTTTGGGTAACGTTAAAGTTGTATAAAGTGTTGTTTTATTTTCAACCACCAGCACTCTTTTAGCCGGTAAATTCAATGTTTCAAATTGACTCGTAGGAATAGCAATATCATCAAGTCCTGAAAAGTATTTTTGGCTGATTTCCTTGTCCAATATTTTAAATCGGATAAGTAGTTCACTGAATTTAAGATGAAATCTTTTTTCAAATTCTTTATACTCGTAGTTAATATGGCCTATGAGTAGAATATCTAGCAATTCTCTAATAACGCTCTTATTTCTTTCAATGAATTTTGTGTGGACATTTATTGGTAATTCCCTGATGTATAAATTCGGTTTAGGATTCTGCCTAAAGTATTGACACACTCTAATAATGCCATCCCATTCGGTATAATTTGTAATTACCCTTATAGGATTTTTAATTACCCATTCATGTAGTTCAGGAAAAGCTATGATGATTTTTCCAACACTCGTTTTGAATAATTCAACTTCTTTTTCTTTGCCTAAAAATTTCAAAAAATCTTTTTCGCTATCAAAAAAAATTGAGACTGGCAAGTCTTGTGTACCTAAGTATTTTGTTTTAACCCTTTGAAAATCTAATGAATAACCAAAGCCTTTTTTCTCTTTGGATTGGCTGATGATTTGCTGTATCTCTTTCTCAAACTCGGGTAATGATGATTTATTATATATCTTATTTCCACGAATGACCAATTTCGAAAATGGAACTCCTTCCACCAATGATTGAAGAAAGAGGATGTATTTTTTGTCTGTTTTACTTCTTATTTCTTGTGGTGTAATCATTGATTCAGATAATTCGCTTTTTCTTCATTAAATTGCTCAATGGGCATATCATACAGCCAGGAATGTCTTTCCTCTTTCCGCTCCACAAAATGAACGAATGAAATATCATTTTCAACAATGTGGATGTTGTCGCTTGGTGTAACTACCAACAACTGCAAATGAAGTTGTTTGCAGAGCGTAATCAGGTATCGGGCTTTGTCTTCGTCCTGTGCTTTAAAGGCTTCATCAATAGCAATAAATCGGAAAGAGTTGCTTTGTAATCCTTCTTTGGTCAAACCAAATTGATAAGCTATTGCCGAACCCAAAATGGTATAAGTAAGCTGAGCCTTTTCGCCACCGGAAAGCTGTCCCATCGCTTCATACGTTTTAAACTTTTGGTTATTTTCTTTATAAAACTCTTCGGCTTTGTAGCTGAACCAAGAACGGACGTTCATTACTTTTTTTCGCCATTCTTCCTTGTCCAATTTTGAAATCAGCGGTTCTATATGGTTGTAAAAATGATTTTTCCGACCGTCAATGGAAGCGTTCACTTCTCTGATATTGGGAATTGCAGCGTTAAGTAGATTTCTAAATTCTTTTACTTCATCGTTGATTTTATTCGGAGCAACCAATTGAATGTATGTTCTCGGATTATTTTTAAAATCGATTTCTTTTAAAGAATCGTTCAGATGCTTGATATTTTCCTTGATGGAATCCGACCAGTTTTCAAAAAACATTCTGAAATCACCAACCTTATTGGTAATGGTCTCCTGCAAATAGTCGTTGAACTTCTTTTCAAATTTTGGAAGATTATCTTTCTCTAACCTGTCCAAAAAAAGCTGATACTCGCTGATAAATTCCAAATGGGTTGAATCGGGGAGCGAACTCACATCAGAACGCCAATCTTTGAATTTGTTGGTGATAATTTCCGACGGCTGTTTAAATGCATTGATTTTTATACTGACTTCTCTTTCGTTTTGTTGTTTTTGTCTGTTTAGCTCTGATATTTCTCCCAAATTTTTTTCCTGAAAATTCTTACGGCTTGTTTCAAAGTTTGCGTATTCAATATGCAACAAATCGGGATTTTGTGTTTCAAATGCTGATACATCAATATCTCCAAAAGGAGCAACAATAGTTTCATTATCTCTTATTATTCTTTCAATGTTTTTTTGCTTTTCTTCCGTTTGAAAAATTTCCCTGTCTTTGTTTTTAATATTAACTTCCGATAGGTTCTTTAAATCTTTTTGAACTTTTTCTAATTGCTCTTGTAATTTCTTGACTCGGTCATTGGTTTTCTCTAAGGCTTCTTTTTGTTCTGTCTTTTCCTGTATTTCATTGGCATAAGATTGCCAATCGATATCATCGTATTTCTCATATTTCGAGAACAGGTTTTGACATTCATCTCTGTACGTTCCTAACCTTTTTATCTCGGAATTTTTATTGACAATCGCTTTTTTGTTTTCTGTTTGCTGATTTTGCAGATGGGTTAACTCTTTCCTTAAAACCGTAATTTTTTCTTTATTGTCCCAGCCCAATACATAGTTTTCTTTTCTTGAAATGTGTGGACGGTCGTCTTTTTCGTGTTTTCCTCTTTTAAATTTTATCAATCCGTTTTGCGTGATGGCCATTTCGGAGTAACGTTCAAATTCCGAAAGATTGTCCACACAAACAAAATCAAACTGAGCTTCCAAATAACTCTCAATCCATTCTTGATACGCTGTTTTGGGTTTTATGTCAATTTTATGGACTAAGGATTTTTCATTGATATCCTTCTGTCGTAAGTTTTTGAGATAGTCCTGCTCTTCGTATCTATCGTAACGGATTCTACCTTTCAGATTATGACTGTTCACATACTGGTTTACCTGTGAATAATACGTTGGAGGAACAATCAATCGCAAAGCAAAGTTGTGCAACACTTTTTCGATGGAAGATTCCCAGTTTAGTTCATCTTCTTTTACTTTAATCAATTCGCCAATGAATGGAATTTCTTCTTTACTTGCTCCAATGTGTGCAATAATTTCGTCCCTTATTTCAGCTTCACGACCAGCGATGTTGTTTTTATTTTCTTGAAGTGTTTTTATCGTTTTTACCAACACTTCTGTATCTTGTTTAAGTCTGTCTTCTTCATTTTTTAATCCACGAAGATTTTCATTTTCTTCATAAATATCCTGATCTGTACTTTGTTTTAATTGTTTTGCTTTTCCCCGGTTTTCAGAAAAAGCTACTTCATCTGGATTGGTGTTTAGCGTTATGATTTGTGCGATTTTATTATAGTCCTCTAATTTTGATTTACGGGCATCACGAAGCCGTTCGAGTTGTTTGATTTCCTTTTCTAAATCTTTGATTTTACTTCCAACTTCATCTTTTTCAATAGCAATAGAAATGGTTCTTTCTTCCTGTTTCAGGTCATCTTCTTTAACTCGAAATTCAGCTAATTTCTCCTCTAAAAGTTGTAATGTTTCTTGGCATTTTTCCAGTTCCTTTTCTCCCAATTCAACACCTTTTTGGGCAAACCAGTAAAGGGCTATTTCCTTAGATTTTTCTAATTGTTGTATATCATCCTGAATTTTATTCAGTTTATTAGCAATGTCATTAATAGGTATTAGCTGTTTGATTTGCTCTTTAGCTTTTTCAATATTGGTTTTAGCATCCATCAACGTCAAAAAACTTTCTTTGAGCTGTATAAATTCCGTTTCGGCATCTTGCTCCTCCAGCATATTTGTTCTGATAAACTCGTCTAAATCTTCCAGAACTTTTACACCTACTATCTGATTAAACAGACTCAATGCTTTGACGGAGCGCATTCCGAACAGGTTGTACATTTTTTCAGCATACATTGTTGGACCATCTATAAATTCGATTCGCTTTTTAGTTGTGTTAGCATTGTAGATTTTCTCCAATCTCCTTTTCCACAAGCCTTTCGCATCAAAATCCCGAAAATCTTTTTCTACTTCCAACGGAACGTGTGCAATACCAAATTGTCGCCTTAGCTCGTTATTGGAGAACCAACGAACCTGAAATAATGTAATTTGTTTTTGGTCGGTGTTTGAAAATGAAGCAAGAATTACGGAATAAGTATTCGTGTCCCGTAACTTTTGTGTAGATGTTGAGCTTTTGCCTTCTTCTTGTATGTTTCCATAATGTCCCAATACGTAGGTTTCTTCAGTACGGTCGCCTTTCTTCTCAACGCCTGACGATTGATTGTAAAAACGGTCTTTCTTTGCAGGAACAATCAAGGTAAGCAAAGCATCTATATAAGTGCTTTTTCCCGAAGCATTTGCACCGGTCAATAGCGAATTATTTCCCTGCGGATTTATTCTGAATACTTTTTCATTAAATGTTCCCCAGTTGTAAACTTCCATATATTGGAGCCGGAAGCCCGCTTTGCCAGAACTGGTACTAAACAGACTCAACATATTCCTGCAACTTTGTTCTGAAATCCTGTAATATATCCAGTGTTATTTTTTCTTTGATAATGCGGTGTATCTGATATTTTGTTTCGTTATCTTTTTCACTAACCACTTTCAGGTACCCTAAATCCACGACATTCCGAATGTATTTGTCCAGTTCTTTTTTGAATTTTAATTTATTGTAACCTTCTTGCAGAAAGAGTTCCAACTCATCTTTGACTTCCGAATCGGAAATGAATTTTTCCGTAGCCAACTGCGTGGGATTACTGTCAAATTCTTCTAAAATTTGCCTCAGAACCACCAATACGATGGAGGTTTCAAAACCGATTTGCCGTCTTGTTACCAAACCGAGCGTATTTCCATCGCTATCCTCAAATTGTTTTACAAAAGCAAAACCTTCTTCTTTTTTTACAATCAGTTCCAAACCAATCTGGCTAATGTATTCCTGAATTTCTGTTTGGTAATGGATAATATTATCCCACACATTTGAGGTTCGCTCCACGGGTGATTTAAGCAGTTTCACGATTGCTTTACTGTAAGGCGTTATATTTTGTTCTAAATTGTTCATCTGGTCAGGATAATTTCAGGAATTTTAATTTGTTTTCTGTTTTCAGCATCAAATACAATACTTTGGGTTTTGTTGGTACTGATGGTGTGTTTAAATTCCTTTACAATACCAATGTATCCAAACAATTCAGGCAACCCTTTTTCAATTCCGCCATAATTTTGAACCACGTCTAAAAGTGTTGTCTGTGATTTTTCCTTTAGAATATTCTTTATTCTTTGCCGTAATAATTCTTTATCAATGTTTGATTGTGAAAACAACTTGCCTAAGTGAGCAGAGGTAGTAATGTCTTCGTTCGCTATTACTGGTTTGCTGGAGTAGGTAATATCCTCTTTTTGTTCAAAAGTCAGTTTTCGCTCAAACGGAATATTGATTTCCAAATCGGTTTCCAGCTCAAACGATATATCAGGTTTTTTCTTCGTCTTGCTGATGGCTACAAGTTGCTTCTTGATTTCCTGAATAATGCCCTTGGTTGCTTCCGATTTTGAGTTTTCATTTTCACGGATAATACGGCTTAATTTTTCAGCCATCTTATCGTTGGCTTTGTATACCTTTTGTCCCGAGCTATGCAAGTGCTTTTTCATTCCTTTCAGAAAAGGGTCGTTTAAGGGAATTGCCTTTTCCTCCAATGTTTTGTATAATTCTTTAGTCAGACTTTCCCACCTGTTTTGCAATTCAGGGTTTAAAATGAATGACCAAAAAGCATAAAAACTTTTGCCTTGCGGACTCTCTTTCAACTCGTCCAGTGCATCAAATGTAAATTCCAGAATATCGCTTTTAGTCAGACTGCCTTCTGCATGTTTTTGGTATATACCTTTCGTTATTTCTTTAAAATTATCTTCTACTTCCTTGAAGTCTGACAATAATTCTTTCGCTAATTGATTAAGTTGGTTGAAACGTGGAACAATTTCAAATTCTTCAAATACTTTTACATCTTCACCAATTTTTATGCGTTGGATTTGCTTCTCGATTTCCAATTTCTTTTCTTCCAATAACTGAATACGTTTTTCGGTATCTTCATTGGTAAATTCCACCAGTTCTTTTAACTGATTTAGAATACTGTTGAATTTTGATTCGGTACCGATAAATTCTTCTTTCTTCAAACTCGCCAACCAGTCTATAACTTTAACTGAATGGGCAGATAGTTCATAGAAAACTTCGCCTTGCTCGTCGGGATAATTGGTTAAGAAGCCTTTGTTTGTCCAATTCAGGATATACTTTTTAGCTTTTGTTTCATACGTGTCAAATGCACTGATCTCATTCTCCTCGTCATTTTCAACTTCGTGTTCTTCTAAAAAATCTGCTAATTTTGAATGTATATTTTCAGAATAAATTGCTCCTTGCCCGTTTGTGAATGTCTTTGCAAAAAATTCAATAAGTATTTCTCTGTTTCGTAAACGCAACAATTCAACACTTGGTGAAGTGTTTAGTGTGTTTAGTATTTGAGAAATGTCTGTCATTTCAGTGTATTAATTTCATTTTCTATCAACCTATATCTGTCTTTTACATCTTCGCCTTGATAATAGTCCAGTAAATCTTTTTTGGTAAGTGTTCCGTCCTCCAAAAACTTTTTCAGGTACTGTTGATTGAATTCCATCAGAAGAATGGATTTCTCTAATTGTTTTAGAATGGCTTTGTTATTATCAATGTTATTTTGAACTAAGTTTTTTATTGTTGTGATTTCGTTAATATCTTTAATAATACGGTTTACAAGGATTGCTAATAAATCTTTATCCAATTCAACTTCTTTGGCATTTAAAGCGATATCTCTTGCGAGCATATATGCAATTGCCAAATTGGAATAATCGCCTTTTTGAGAATTGATGATTGCAACAAAACCAATTCCTTGAATATAACCTACATTTTCAAAATTTTTGAGAATGGAATTATCAACCAATGAAATATCAAAAACAATTAAGCTTACTTTGCCTTCACGGTTTGCCTGAGCTTCTATTAATTGACTCCAAGCAGTATCCGTTTTTCGAGTGAAAATCTCCTTATTTTCGATTTCTCCCATTCGGATACTTTTATCGAACTTACATTCAATTGCAATTCTAAGATTTGAATTGCCGTCAATTTCACAAATGATATCTCCGGTTTTATTTTTAGGAATACTTCCTGCCGTATTTCCGGTTAAAAAAGCTCGATCTTTCAATCTTTTCTCTTGAAAATAACCGTTTAAAAACTCAGCTATTTCATCTTCTGCCAATATTCCTTTAATAGTAGATTTATAAAAAAGTTCTTTTTTCATTTCGAAAATCATTTTCAGGCTTTCCAGTTCCGTTCCCAATTCATTGCCGGTTTTTGATAAAAAAGCTGATATCCTATCTTCCATTAACGCCAAAACTCCGATGTAAATAGCCCGGAGTAGTTTTTCATCTCTTTCTGAAGTAGGAAGATTGTCAAAGTAGTTGAAAACTATTTGATTTTCGATTTCAAATTCTTTTATTTCAACTCGTTTGAGTTGTTGGTTTATTTTTATTGTTGACATATTTAATTTGTTACAGCATTATTTAATGCTTCATAATGAAGCTTATCCTTCTTTTTAATGTGATTTACCAATTCTTTACAAGCAATAGGTATATCCGCCATATACTCACTTTGCTTTCCTATTCTATCAATATTGTCTAGATGACTAAAAAAATGGAAAGGTTTACAGATTCGTTTAGAAACTTCAGGCGTAAAAATTTTATCAGCTCTTCTATCTACGTTTTCTGAGCTTGGGAATTTAGTTAATGTATACATCTCCAAAAACCTTCTCAAAATATTAGGGATCACTAATAATTTATCTGAATCCAATGGTTTTCTGAGCCTATTAAAATCATTTATTTCCTTAAATAGATAGTGATACTCTGAAGAATACTTGTCAAAAATTTCCGGCAAAACCTTTATTTCAGATATATTGCTTGCTCTATTTCTTTCTATGAAATACCTGGATTCTTTTTTGTTTAAAGGTAGTTCTTTCAGAAGATTAAAAAATTCGAAATTATGGGATGAAAAAAACAATTGTTTACATCTTATTTCCCATTGACCTCCAGGATTTTTATTTGAAAACAACATTTCTTTCAATAATGAATTAATTTGAAAAATGTGGTTACCATCCAGACTTGAAATAGGATCATCAATAAATACAATATAATCTTTGAATTTATTTTTTGACTCCAATGCTTTTATAGAAACTAAAAAATGAGAAAATGCAATTGCTGTTTTTTCACCTTCACTAAGATTAGAAGCATTTTGATTATCTCTTAAGAGAATAAACTTTTTTGTTACTTCATCTAATTTTATCTCAATATCATCTCTATTTAAAAAACTCTGAATAAAATAGGTATACTGTTCTGCACCTTCTTTGTCACTTTCTTTAAGAGCTTGGTAACTTTTTATTTCCTTTTCTAAATCTTGTACTTGTTTATCTAGTTTTTCGATTTCTGAAAGAGCTTTTTCATATTTCTTTTCTTTTGCAAGATATTTTTCTCTTTTTAGAAACGATGCAACCAAATGATCTATTAACTTATTTCTTTCGACATTAATTTTAGAACTGAAATTAATTGAAAATTCGTTGTTGGTCTGAATGAGAATATTAAGTCTTTCAATTAAGGAAACATTTAATGCAACGTTAAAACCTATGATGTGATCAATCTTTGTGTATAAATTTTTATTTACTTTAGCATCTAACTTTGAAAGTATAGTATTTAAATGTTTCTTATATTTAGCTAAATTTTTATCAATTTATTTCTTATTTCAATATATTCATTAATAAAGCCCAAATTTAAGTCATTACTAGAGGGGTAATTAATAGCATCTATTTTATTTATTTCATCATAAACCAATGTTTTAAGCCTATCTACTTCTTCTTTTAAGGTAGAAGCTTGACTGTTAAAATATTCTATCAGATAATTTAACCTTTCTTCGCTTACAATATTATCACAAAAAAGACATTTGGAATTTGGAGTATGCAAATCTTTGCCCTTTTTTACCCAATTATAAGCATCATTATTTGTATCTAAAATTTTATTTAAAACCTTTTTCTCAGGAGTATTATCTAAGACCTTATTTACTTCCTCAACAATTGAACTATAATTAAAATCAATAATAATTTCATTTAATTCGTCTTTAGGCTCACTAACTTTAACAATGTCGTTGAGGTATGATAATTCTTTTTTATCACTAACTATAAAATTATTTAAATCATCTTTAATTTTTGAAATTATTGGTTTTAAATTGGTCTTAGTAAATCTAATAAGGCTTAAAAAATGTTCATCTTGAATTTCTTTTGATATAAGAGTAAATTTACCAGTATATCCTTTATCATAGATTTCAAACTCATCTATATCACTTTGGAACTTTATTTTTTTTCCTAAAATGACGTCTGTGCCTTTAATTGAATCTACCTTCCCTTGTAATTCAATTATTTTTGTTTCATATTTTGCGTTATTACCAACTTCAAAGAGAATAGTTTTTGAATCAGAGCTATTATTTACATGAATACTGAAATTTAAATTGTCTTGTATGTAATCAGAATTAAAGACAAGTATATCATAAGGAAAACTCTCCAAATTAGAGGAATCATATATACCATTATTATCCGTACTAACTTTAAAAGTTCCGTTTGTATAACTATCGTGTATTTTTTTATCTCTTAATGAACTGAATATGCGTGATAAAGTAGTTTTCCCTGAGTAATTCCATCCATAAAAAAGGTTTTTATAGTTAAAATCCTTTATTCCGCTTGGAGAGGTCCAAGAAAAATTTTTGTAAATACCAAAATTTCTAATAGAGTCAATCTTCTTAATCATACAAATTCTTTACATAACGATTAATATAACTATTCAATCCACTACCACTACGGGCTAAACTTTTCATGGTTTCGACGTGATGCTGACCTGCTTTACGATAACTATATCTATATGTTTTGGCTGTTCCGGAAAACTGCACAAGTATATAATCTGAACCTATTTCAAAAGAGGAGACACCTGAATCTCCTCCTGAATTTCTGTATCTTTCCATAATCTAACTGATTACTCGCTCCTTTCGTAAGGATACACATTTTTGAAATTCCTATTCAAGTAAGAACCGTGAGAAGGAGCTTCCATTAAATTTTGATACTCGTGTGCCGGAACACCTTTATATACATAAAGGCTTCCATTTAGAAATCTAACATAGACTTCTTGATTTTGTTCATCATAACCGATACTATCAATGTTTGATGAACTTACTGGGGTCATTTCTGGTAAACTCATATTTTATAATTTTTATTACGCCAAGATTTTAATAGTTTTTTGTATTCATTTTGTGCATCATCGATTGTTTCTAACCATTTTTCAGAAGCTTTGGGGTCTGAGCTTTTGGGGGCATTTGTAATCTTAAAGAATTTGACTCGAGAAGGGATTTTTACTGCTTCCCCCGATATTAAAGCTTCTCCAGTTCTCAAGCTCGGGAGCAAATCAACCATACTTTGCAATTCATCCTGCACTGCTGATCGAATATGACCTCTATCTTTGGAATTATTCATACGCAAAGCAATCATAGTTCCGCATTGACTTAATACCGTTTCATCCAGTTCCGAAGGTCTTTGGGTAACAAGCAACAATCCTACACCGTACTTACGTCCTTCTTTGGCTATCATCTGAACAGTTCTGGATGAAATAGAGTGTTCTCCTGCCTTCAAATAACTATGAGCTTCTTCTAAAACAATAAGTAAGGGTTGATTTTTTCCACCAACTTTAGTATTAACACCCCAAAACAATCCATCATAAATAATTTTCAAAAGCGTTCCCGAAATGGATGACATTATTTCACTTGGAATTCCTGACAAATCTAAAATAGTTATAGGCAAGTCGTTGCCTAACCATTTTAAGAACATAGCGTCCAAATCTTCTTCTATTTTACCATCTGAATCTGGTGTTAATTTTCCAGGAGAAAATAAAAAACTATAACTACTATCTTTAAGACGGTTCCGCATCCCATCCAAGAAGCCTAAAATACCTTTTCTGCTGTTATTGATGAAAGGAGCACTGGAACCCAAGCCAGCCGGAGGATATTCATTTGACTTCAAGTTTTCTATATCTCCAGCAGATATTTTTGGAGATATAGTTATCCTATCTTTTTCGAACGTTATTCTCTCAAAATCATCCAATTCAAACCATAACCTTTTAATGCTGAATGGAATAGGGGAATCAGCTGTAACAGTTTCTTTGGCTATATCAAAATCATTTGTATCAATACTTCTAATTTTTTCTTCTGTAACCTTTTCCCTGATATAGTCTAATTGCGAATCGGATAAACTTCCGGAAAAAACTTTCATTAATTCGTTAAAAGGTAAAGCCCAAAACGGGATTTGAAGTTTATTGTCTTCATTTGTTGAGTTTACCTCAATAACTTTTGAATACTTAGATAAGGCATCATTATACTCTCCGTGTGGATCAATCACCAAAATCCTTGAACTTGGAAACTCTCTGTTTGCGATGGATTGAAGCAATACAGAAACTGAATTTGACTTTCCACTTCCGGTTGAACCAAGAATTGCACAATGTCGTGATATAAGTTTATCTAAATCAATTTTAGCATCTAAACTTTCAGATACGCTAATATTGCCAACTGTAATTGAATTAGCTTCTTCATATCCTCCATAGATAATATCCAAATCATTTATGGTTACCAAATGAACTTTGTCTCCTGTTGTAGGATATTGTGTAACGCCTCTTTCAAACCTTTTTCCAACTTGTTCCCCAGCTAAAACAATATTTATCCAACGGGTATTTTTCAAGTGATCATAATCCTTAGCTACAGCTTCTCTCAAGCTCTCTGGAATAGCCGCTGAACCTATCTGTGTTACGATACCATAAAGATTTGCATAACCTAAAGGAATTCTAATAAAAGAACCTATTTGTCCTACACGATAAACAACACCGTCAATAATTGGCATATTGGATTTGATATTATCAAAAAGCTTGACAGAGATACTATTTCCGCTGATACTATCTATTTCCCCGATTTCTGTTATCTTACTTTTTGACATTTTCTCCTAGTTTTTTAATCTCGTTATCGCTGACCATAGAATTCAGGAACCTTACCAGCCTGCTAAAATCAGGTAGTATAAACTCTCCCTTTCCTGTCCAGACTTCTTCACCTTTCGTTTCTGTTTTTTTCTCTTCTTTCGGATCAATTGCTGCATCTTCATCAAAATACAAATCAATGTTTACTGAATCTTCTTTTGAGGGTTCAGACTTTAACGTCCATTCTCCAAAATTGCATCCAATTACAGCATTTCGTGAAGCATAGATAGATATCTTGGGATTATCTAATCCAATCTTTGAAACTTTCGACTGTTCATTAATTTGCTCAAATTTGTCAAAAATTAATCCTATCACATGTGAGGTCGTATTCGTTTTCAAAGCAGAAATAATACGAGAATTAATATGCTCATCCCCCCAGGAATAACCACAAGTTATCAATATGGCATCATCTTGTTTGAGGAAATTAGACAATCTATCCAATAAACTTTCATACGGCTGTTTTTTGGAATCCTTGTACTTTAAAGTAGAAGGATATATCAAAATATCATCATCGTCAGGACTAACTCTTAAAATTTTTTCAGTATCCTTATCAAAGTGCCACCCTAAAGAACCGTGTATTTTCCAAAGTTTTGTTTGTTTTGGTAGAAATCTAAAATCTTCGACTGACTCTGGATTGAAAAACGCTCTTAAGCTACCACAGAATCCATCGTAATAGGGAATCTCTTTATGTTCTAGTCCAAGCTCAAATAAAAAATCGTAATTAGTAGTAAATATTTCAATTGGAAATTTCCTTTCTGCTTGTCCAATCCAATTAGCAAAATCAGTTTGCACCAATTCCGAAACAATATCTTTAGTTACTATTTGACGAAACTCCTTTTTAGAAGTAATATCACATAAATTTATGTGATGAACACTTACTTTTTCCCTAACCCCTTTTTTGATTTCAGTTATTAATCTCGCAAAATCATTTTTATCTAGTGAGTTAAGTATCCCTTTACCAATAAATGAGAACTTTTGTTCCAGATTCGATAGAATAGTTTCAATATTAAAATTAGCCTCTCCTAGTTCCTCTTTTATTTCATCTAAAGCTATTTCAAATTTAGGTTCCACTTTTACTACCTCTACCAAGATTTCAGAAGTCATCTTTCCTATCGCAGGTACAGTAAGGGATTTAATATTTTTCCAAGCCAAGGAACTTCCTGCTCCAAAAAGAAAACCTATTTTCTTTTTGTCGGAAATTAATATTTGTTGAATACCTCTGATGTATTCTGATGGATCATAAGAGTTCATAAGTATTTTTATCTCTATTAATTAGATTTTCAATATTTCACAATAGAAATTCTGAATAAATTTCTATTCAACCAAATATACTAAAAACAAAATCTTAATAAATTACGGGAAACCGTAATCAAAACTAAAATACAGTATAATCGAAAATAAATAGTGAAAAAAACTTACTGGTAAATCAATGAAAAAGTTAAAATAGAAAATAAACGTGAATTATCCTATCGAACATAAGTGTCGTATAGTATCTGTAATGAACCGATAAGACTATAATTTAAACATTTCTTAAAATTATAGCTATCATAAAGCGGATAAAAACCTACACAGCAGGTAAATACCAAGATAGCAAAGCACTGGCAAAGCCATTATGCACATGCGCAGTTACCCGTTAGCTCTGTGTTTTTGTGTGTTGGGAAAATAAATAAGAAAGGAATTACTTGCCTTGTATCAACTTCTCCAGCTTTTCAATCATTTCCTTTTGCTGTTGAAGCATACGCTCGTACAATTCAACCATCTTATCAAGAGGATTGAATGTACAATTAAAGTTCGCTTGTGCACCATCAGTAAAAGTATTCGCAACAGCACTATCATGGAAAGTATTTGCTATGATATTGATAGCCGAGTCCTCATCAAAATTCTCAATAGCTTCAGTAGGTACTTTAAGTATTTTGGCTACACGAGAAAGTACATCAGATTCTATAGTTTCTTTCTGTTCCAGTAAAGAAATTTTTTTCTGATTCCAGTCTTCACCAAGCTCGTATGCCAGTGCATCCTGCTTGATGCCCAGCATTTCACGGAAACGTTTTACGTTGCGACCCTGATGTATTTTACGGTTTGGTGTTGCAATATCTGTCATATGGCAAATATAATTCTTTTTACGAGAGGTAAATTACGGAAATTTCTGCTATCATTCGATAATTTACATGAATAAATTGCGTAAATGAGATAAAAAAGAGATTTTATCAGGCAGACATATTATCTCACAATCACCCAAAAATGAGACAAAAGGGATTACTCATATACGAAAAAAAAAGAGGGTCTTCTTGATGAAGACCCTCCTAGCAGAGAGGATGGGATTCGAACCCACGATACAGTTACCCATATACAAACTTTCCAGGCTTGCTCCTTCAACCACTCGGACACCTCTCTATTAATTTGCGGTTGCAAAGAACTGCAAAAATTATGACTAAAGAAAATTTATCGCTAAAAAATTATGACAATTCGCCCCGTAAAGCGGTTTCATAAATGGTCTTGAATACATTTGGGGAAACTTTTTGCCCAATCAGATACATCAGCTTTGTTATTGCCGATTCTGTAGTGATGTCTTTTCCGGATATGACTCCTATTTTTTTCAACGATGTACTCGTTTCATAATGTCCCATACTTACGCTTCCGGCCGTACATTGCGTCACATTGATAACATGCAATCCGTTTTTAATGGCTTTTTTTAGCAATGCAATAAACCATTCGTCTGTTGGTGCATTTCCTGCGCCATAGGTTTCCAAGACAACGCCTTTCAGGTTGGGAATAGAGAAAATAGCATCCAGTACATTTTCGCTAATTCCGGGAAACATTTTTACGACAGCCACATTATTGTCCAGTTCTTTATGTACCTGGAATTTTTTGTTTCCGGATTTTGGGATCAGCAAGTCATTGTTTACTTTTAGATGGACACCTGATTCAGCCAATGGCGGATAATTGGGCGACATAAAAGCGTTGAAATGCTCTGCGTTTATTTTTGTAGTCCGATTTCCTCTGTACAGCTTGTATTCAAAATAAAGACATACTTCATTAATAACCGGCTTATTCTTATGTTGCAAGGAAGCAATTTGAATTGCTGTAATCAGATTTTCTTTAGCGTCTGTCCTTAAATCGCCTATGGGCAATTGGGAGCCCGTAAACACGACCGGCTTGGAAAGATTTTCCAGCATAAAACTCAGTGCAGAGGCAGAATACGACATCGTATCTGAACCATGAAGCACTACAAAACCATCAAAAGCAATGTAGTTTTCTTCAATAATCGTTGCAATCCTGACCCATTTATCAGGATTCATATTCGAAGAATCTATAGGAGTATCAAAAGAAACCGTTTCAATCTCACAGTCCAACTGTTTCAATTCGGGTATTCTTTGGAGCAGTTTGCTAAAATTGAAAGCCTTTAAGGCACCGGTCTCAAAATCTTTTACCATACCGATAGTACCACCGGTATAGATCAAAAGTATTTTTGCTTTAGACAGCATTTTCATATTTTGATTTATTGACTACCGGATTGGCATACATTGCCAGGAAGCCTTGCAGTTCTAACGGATTATTTTCGTCGATTCTTATTTCTAATCTTCTTTCGAAAAGCGACTTTTCCTTTTCGGTATACAGATGGGAATATTTATCCGTATTGTTCAACAAATCATAAGCAATATAATTGGTTGGCCATAACTTGTAGTTCGCCAGCACAGAATCATCTATTGCTTGTGCCAAAGCTTGTATCTGACGGTTAGAATTGTCAAATTTAGAAGCAATTTCATCCAATTCAGATTCTAAAACATCTCCTACGTGAATATGGATTCTTTTTTTCTGGCCCATAATTCCGCTCAGAAGCGTCATAAAGTCTTCGTTTTTCTCTTTGATATACACCTCATCATTTGCTTCTGCCATTAGCTGAGGCATTTTTAGCGCATCTGTCGGGTCGTATTCATAGGAAATGGATACCGGAACAATTTTTAATTTCTTAAAATAGTCCATCAGGTTTTCTTCGTCAGAACCCATCGAAAGCATTTTTAGCACTCCCGGATGTGTGGCATCATTACCATCTTTTGTTCTTCCTTCACGTTGGGCAATCCAAACGGAACGGTTTTCTCTCAAAATAAGCTGGCAGATATATTCCGACATCAATTTTGAACTTTGAAGCAATTCTCTTGGTGACAAACTCCTTTGAACCAGAAAATTTCGGTTCAGTTTAGACAAGGTATGCAGGAAGGATTTGCGGACTAAATTATCGCCAATTGCCGAAGCTGTCATGACCAAACCGTGATCGAACAGGCAGGTATTCAACAGCGACGTGTCTAAAATAATATCCCTGTGATTGGAAATAAAAAGATAAGGCGTATGTTTTTCTAATTTTTCAAAACCAGAAGTAGTCAATCCGTCCGAACTTTTTTCAAGCACCTTCATGACGGCATGATAAATAAAATTGCACTGGAAATCTCTAATGGAATGGGTCCTTTTTAGCTGTTCTATCCAATCTTTTTCTTCGACGTCCGGATACGTAAAGCTCATCATGGCTTTCATCATCGGATGATCGGCAACTTTGCATAAGGCTTCGTTTACTTCGCTATCATAAAACGGTCGAATCTTATCGAATTTTGACATTACTTACGTTTTTTTAACAATCTACAAATGAACAAAAATTTTATGAATTTGATGTGTTTTCTTTGTTAAATACCGAAAACCTCTTTGGCATTTTCGGTCGTGATTTTAGCAATCTCGTCAACAGAAACGCCATATATCAGGGCTAATTTTTCTGCCACAAGCTTTGTATAGCTACTTTCATTTCTTTTACCCCTAAAAGGTACCGGAGCCAGATAAGGCGAATCGGTCTCTAAAACGATGTGTTTCAAATCTATCTCGTTCAGAAACTGGTCTATTTTTCCATTCTTAAAGGTTGCGACACCGCCAATTCCTAATTTCATATTATAAGAAATGGCCTGTTGTGCCTGATTATAATCGCCGGTAAAGCAATGGAAAATCCCGAATAGCTTATCATCTTTTTCTGATTCAAGAACTTCAAAAACCTCATCGAATGCATCTCTGCAATGGATATTTATTGGAAGACTGTATTGTTTAGCCAACTGGATTTGTCTTTTAAAAGCAATTTTTTGTTCTTCCAATCGGGTCTTATCCCAAAAAAGGTCGATCCCGATTTCACCAACAGCATAGAATTTTCTTTTGGAGAGTTGAGATTCTACAAAGGCCAATTCTTCTTCATAGTTTTCCTTCACATAAGTAGGGTGTAATCCCATCATAAGGAATACGTTTTCCGGATATTGTTTTTCCAAATCATACATTTTTTGGGTATAGCCGGAATCGATTGACGGAACAAAAATTTTCTGAACGCCGGCATCAAAAGCACGTTGCATCATTTCTTCTCTGTCCTGTTGAAATTCTTCGCTGTAAATATGCGAATGGGTGTCTACTAAAATCATACTGCAAAAATAGGAACAATGTACGCAAATCCCAAAAGCAGGAAAATCTTAGCAAAATATTATGTTTTGGATGGGATGTGTTTGTTTGTAAATCGCTATTTTTGATTTACTCATAGCTTACCAATGGATACTATTTTCGATGCCTTAAAAAAGAAAGGTTACAAAAAAATCAAGTTAAAAATCTCAAAAACAAACCATCTCGTCATTAAGGCTAAAATTAATGGTGTGAGCGGTAGTTTTATATTAGACACCGGCGCATCCAACAGTTGTGTTGGCTTTGGAGATATTGAACATTTCAACCTGTTCGCAGAAGAATCTTCCACAAAAGCAGCCGGAGCCGGAGCTGTAGGTATGGAAACCCAAATGTCGACAAACAACACGCTCCAATTGGGACGTTGGAAAACCGATGATTTTTCATTGGTTATTTTTAATATGTCGCACGTTAATCTGGCACTGGAGCAATATAAGGCGAAACCTGTCCACGGCATTATTGGCGCAGATATTTTAATGAAAGGCAAGGGTATTATTGACTATAACGGAGAATATTTTTATTTGAAACAATAAAAAAAGACATAAAAAAATCCCATTCTTTCGAACGGGATTTTTTATTTATTCCAAAGCCTGAAATTATAGTTCCAAAGCTTTTTTAGGATTGTTATCCATCAATAATTCTACCGGATTCTCCAAACCTTCTTTTACTGCAACCAGGAAACCAACTGACTCACGTCCGTCAATAATTCTGTGGTCATAAGAAAGCGCTACATACATCATTGGGTGGATTTCCACTTTCCCATTTACGGCAATCGGACGCTCGATAATGTTGTGCATTCCTAAGATACCGGATTGTGGAGGGTTGATGATTGGTGTTGAAAGCATACTTCCAAAAACACCTCCGTTAGAAATTGTAAAAGTTCCTCCGGTCATATCGTCTACAGTAATTTGTCCGTCGCGAGCTCTTATAGCCAATCTCTTGATTTCAGACTCAATTCCGCGGAAAGACAAATTTTCAGCATTTCTAACCACAGGAACCATCAATCCTTTTGGTCCGGAAACCGCTACTGAAATATCACAGAAATCGTATGAAATTTTTTCTTGTCCGTCAATCATTGAGTTTACATCCGGATAAAGCTGCAATGCTCTTGTCACTGCTTTAGTAAAGAAAGACATATAACCTAAGCTTAATCCGCCGTGTTTTGCCTTAAAGGCATCTTTGTATTCATTACGAACCAAGTTGATTGGCGTCATGTTTACTTCGTTGAAAGTCGTAAGCATTGCCGTTTCGTTTTTGGCTGCAACCAAACGCTCTGCTACTTTTCTGCGAAGCATTGATAATTTTGTTCTTTCAGAACCGCGGTTTCCTCCTGTTGGAGTTCCCATAGAAGCTTTTGCGTTTACCGCATCGTCTTTAGTGATTCTACCACCTTTTCCGGTTCCAGTAACAGATGATGCTTCAATATTTTTCTCATCCAGGATTTTTCTCGCAGCCGGTGAAGGAGTTCCTGTAGCATACGTTTTTTCTGCAGCAGGTGCTGGTTTTACTTCTGCTTTAGGCTCTTCTTTTTTAACTTCTGCTTTTGGAGCTTCCTCTTTTTTCTCTTCTTTTGCCGGAGCACTTCCTTCAGGCTTAGCAGCGCTTGTATCAATCAGGCAAACTACCTGGCCCACAGCTACAGCATCACCTTCTTCTGCTTTTAGCGTGATAATTCCGCTAGCTTCAGCCGGCAATTCCAAAGTTGCTTTATCTGAATCTACTTCAGCAATCGCTTGATCTTTTTCTACGTAATCTCCGTCTTTTACTAACCAAGTTGCGATTTCAACTTCGGTGATTGATTCCCCAGGTGAAGGAACTTTCATTTCTAAAATCATCTGTATATAATTTTATGGTGTTGTTATTTGTATACTACTTATTATTTCAAAATTACGTTTTTTAGCCTGATTGGCATCAAAATCTTAATTAGCTGAAAAGATTTTTATCAAAAACCATTGCTATTGCAGCCGCATGACGCTTTTTAGAACGAGCATAGCTTCCTGCAGCAGGCGCGCTGTACGCTTTCAAAGAAGCCACTCTGAATTTCACTAAATCAAAATTCATCAGCATATATCCGTAAGCTCCCATATTTTTAGGCTCTTCCTGTGCCCAAACATAGTCGTCAACATTTGGATATTTTTCAATAATCGCTTTCAACTGCTCAACCGGTAAAGGGAAAAGCTGTTCGATTCTTACAAAAGCAACATCTTTTCTTCCATTTGCTTCTCTTTCTGCTACCAAATCATAATAGAATTTTCCAGTACAGAATACTAAAGTTTTGATGTCTTTAGCATTTGCATTCGGATCGTCTAAAACTTCCTGGAAACTTCCATTTGCAAATTCATCTACAGAAGAAACTACTGCCGGATGACGCAATAAACTTTTTGGAGTAAATACAATCAATGGCTTTCTGTAGGACGTTTTCATCTGTCTTCTTAACAAGTGGAAAAAATTTGCTGGAGTTGTACAGTCCGCCACAAACATATTGTGGTTTGCACAAAGCTGCAGGTATCTTTCCATTCTTGCTGAAGAGTGTTCTGCTCCCTGACCTTCATAACCATGAGGCAGTAGCATTACAAGTCCGTTTTGGTTGTTCCATTTGTCTTCTGCAGCAGAAATATACTGGTCAATCATGATTTGAGCACCGTTAGAGAAATCCCCAAACTGGGCTTCCCAAATCGTTAATGTTTTTGGACTTGCCAAAGCATATCCGTAATCAAAACCAACTACACCATATTCAGACAAAAGCGAATTGTAGATATGGAATTTTCCCTTTTGGTCTTTCAAATGCTGCAATAAGATTACTTCTTCTTCAGAATCTTCCACTTTCACAACAGCATGACGGTGAGAGAATGTTCCTCTTTCTACATCCTGTCCTGAAATACGAACATCATAACCTTCTGTCATCAAAGAACCGTAAGCCAATAATTCAGCCATTGCCCAATCCAGCTTATCCGTTTCAAACATGACTTTTCTGTCATTGATTAGCTTCTGGATTTTGCTGATAAATTTCTTATCACTTGGCAATGTTGTAATTGTCTGTGCAATTTCTCCCAATTTTTCCTTTGAGAAAGTCGTGTCAACTTTCTGAAGCATTTCTTTTTCATCTGCCTGAACAAAACCATTCCATTCGTTTTGCATAAACGGAGTAATAATAGTCAGGTCTTTTTTACGCGATGCTTCCAGATTTTCATCCAACATCGCCTTGTATTCTTTTTCTAATTTGCCTACATATTTATCATCAATCACACCTTCTGCCATTAATCTTTCAGCATAGATGTCTCTTGGGTTCTGATGTTTGGCAATAATCTTATATAATTTTGGCTGGGTAAAACGAGGCTCGTCACCTTCATTGTGCCCGTATTTTCTATATCCTAGCAGGTCGATAAAAACATCGCTTCCAAACTGCATTCTGTAATCCAGAGCAAAAAGCATGGCATGAACCACTGCTTCCGCATCATCCCCATTGACGTGTAAAACCGGTGAAAGCGTCACTTTTGCAATATCAGTACAGTAGGTAGAAGAACGGGCATCAAGATAGTTTGTCGTAAATCCAACCTGGTTGTTGATTACCAGGTGAATTGTTCCTCCTGTCTTATATCCGTCCAATTGTGCCATCTGAACGATTTCATAAACAATTCCCTGTCCTGCAACAGCCGCATCTCCATGAAGTGCAATTGGTAATACTTTTGAGAAATCATCCGGGAAATAGCGATCTTGTTTTGCTCTTGTGATTCCTTCAATTACAGCTCCAACCGTTTCCAGGTGTGAAGGGTTTGGTGCTAAATTGATGTTGATACTTTTGCCTGATTTTGTCTTTTTATCAGCAGTCAATCCTAAGTGGTATTTTACGTCACCATCGAAAAGAGCGTCATCATCATAATCCTTACCATCAAATTCAGAGAAAATATCCTGTGTGTTTTTTCCAAAAACGTTTGCCAAAACATTTAAACGGCCTCTGTGTGCCATTCCCATAACAAACTGCTCTACTCCTTTTTCTGCCGCCGCTTCAATTAAAGCATCAAGAGCCGGGATTAATGTTTCACCTCCTTCAAGTGAGAAACGTTTCTGACCTACATATTTGGTATGAAGGAAGTTCTCGAAAGAAACTGCCTCATTTAATTTATTAAGAATGTTTTTCTTCTGGTCATCTGAAAATCTTGGATGGTTGTCATTGTATCCGATTCTGTCCTGAATCCATTGGATTACTTCCGGCTTACGGATATACATGTATTCCACACCAATGTGCTGGCAGTAGATTTTATCTAAGTGACCGATGATTTCCTGTAAAGAACAAGGAGCAATTTTGATGGCTTTTGCCGCATCAAAAACAGTATTCAAATCAGACTGTGAAAGTCCGAAGTTTTCAAGATCCAGATTCGGGCTGAAAATTCTTCTTTCTCTTACCGGATTGGTTTTCGTAAATAAGTGACCGCGCGTTCTGTAGGCATCGATCAGCTTCAGCACATTAAATTCTTTTTGTAGTTTTTCTGAAATCTGGCTTACATCAACATTACCTGATGTCGCATAATTGGCAAGTTGTTGTGCCGGAGCCTCATATTCTTCATTATATGTCTGCATTCCGAAATCAAAGCCCTGGAAGAAACTTCTCCAGCTTGGCTCTACGCTATCCGGATTTTCAAGATATTCATCATATAATTGAGCAAAAAATTCAGTATGTGCCGCGTTTAAAAAGGAAAACCTATCCATAATTTAATTGAATGTCCTAATTTGTTAAAAATATTTTTGCAAAAGTACGACAATTAGAACAATCTAATAAATATTTCATACTTTTATGTCTTAAACTTAACTTAAAATTTGGCCATGAAAATACTTAATCTAAACCATATAACAAAAACCTTGATGGCAGTTATTTTCCTGGCTGTTTCATCAAATGCTACTGCACAGCAAAATACGAACAATGATTTCCAAAGCAGGATACGTTTTGGAGGCGGATTAGGTCTTGGTTTCGGGTCAGGATACACAAATCTTTCCGTGGCTCCAAGCGCAATATATGACTTCAATCCCTATTTTTCTGCCGGTTTGGCATTGCAGGTAAGTTATGTAAGAGATAAAGACTTTTATGAATCCTATATCTACGGTCCCAGCCTTATCCTACTGACAAATCCGATTCCCGAAATTCAACTTTCTGCAGAATTGGAACAATTAAGAGTCAACCTGGACTATGACGATAAAGTTGGGGGCGGTTCTGACAATTTTTGGAGTACGGCACTTTTTCTGGGAGCCGGTTACAGAATGGACAACATTACTGTTGGTGCCCGATATAATGTTTTACATGACAGCGACAAGAATGTTTATAATGATGCTTTGATGCCTTTTGTGAGGGTTTATTTTTAAGGTGCTAAGACACTAAGATACTGAGGTGCTAAGTTTGTATGTTTTTTAAGTTGCTAAGGGATAAGGTTCTGAGGTGCTAAGGTTGTGTATCTTATGTTTAAAAGAAAACGTTATTAAAGGTAGGTTTTGTATTTCCTTTTTGTGAATTAGCTTCTAAAAATTCTGTAGCTAAAATTCGAAATCAAATTAATCCAAAATCATCTGGCTATAAGAGAACTAAAGACCTTAAAACCTTAGTACCTCAGCAACTCAGAAACTTTCTAAAGTCTATTTCGAAACCAAACTTTCTGCCATTCCCTTTTGAGAATAAGAAAAGTAATCTGTTCGGAAAGCTCTACCAAATCAGAGCCGTCTAATTTTTTGACCTCAACTTCAGGAACATCAATAATATAAAGCAGGTTCAGGTATTCTGCAAATTTATGCTGAATTAGCCTGTACACTTTTTCATGCAGTTGGATTTTCAACTCAACCGGCTTTGTACTCAATGGAAAATCAATCGGTTCGTTTGCAAAATTAAAGTCCTTGTTGACTTGTTCCAGTAATTTCAAATACAGGTTTTCTTTCTCGGCTTCAGAAAGTAAATCATCTGTATTTATGGGTGCAATAAAATTCATACTATTTTTTATAACCCTTTCAGGGTTTGAAACCCTGAAAGGGTGAGATATTAAACTTTTCGGCTCATCAAATTTTCCCCAAAAGCTTTCAATACTGCTTTCTTATCCTGAGCAATATTTAATTTCTCCAAGGTTTCAAAAGCCTTAAACGTATATTCCTTAATCGCTTCCTGAGTGGCTTGTGAGGCACCGGTATGATTAAAAATTTCTTTTACAGAATTTATCTTTTCAGAATTGTCTGTTGGCTGTATCGAATACAGGTGCAGCAGCTGTTCTTTTACTTCCGGTGTTGCAAATTGGAGCGTCTTCAAATAAAGATACGTTTTTTTATTTTCAATTATATCTCCTCCAACCTGTTTTCCAAAAGTTTCCGGATCTCCAAAAGCGTCAAGATAATCATCCTGCAACTGGAAAGCGATACCAAGATTTAATCCGAAATTATAAATCGCTTCGCAGTTTTCAATAGAAGTTTCAGCGATAATCGCTCCCATTTTCATGGCAGCTCCAACCAGTACGGCTGTCTTGTATTCAATCATTTTCAGATATTCCGGAATAGTAACATCGTCACGATTTTCAAAATCCACATCCCATTGCTGCCCTTCGCATACTTCAAGCGCTGTTTTGCTAAAAATCTTTGCTAATGCCTGAAAAATTACCGGCTCATACTGCTCAAAATACTGGTAGGCTAAAATCAGCATCGCATCACCGGAAAGAATACCGGTATTGATATTCCATTTTTCATGAACCGTCTCTTTGCCCCGACGAAGCGGCGCATCATCTATTATATCGTCATGAACGAGAGAGAAATTATGGAATACTTCAACCGCAAAAGCTGCAGGCAAAGCTTTCTTATACTCCAAATCAAAAATCTCTGCGACCATCAATGTCAATACAGGACGAATTCTTTTTCCTCCTAATGACAATATATACTGTATTGGTTCGTATAGCGATTTTGGTTCACCAACAATCTTCCGGCTCTCCAAATAATCTATAAAGCCATCCTGATATTCACTAATAGAATGCATAAAAAAAATTTTGGCTAAAGTAAGTTATTCTTTATACCTCAACAAACTTTCGAAGTTCTAAAATTCACAGAGCGCGAAAACGTTTTTTGTTAAAGAAAAGTTAAATACAATTTGACAAATTTGTCAAAATAAATTATTTAATAATTTTGTTTAACAAAAATGTTAAACACTATGTACATTAAAAACAAAGATGAAGCTACTGAGGAATTGATTAAAAAAACTGCCAAGAAATTATTTTTTGGTGAAGGAAAATTTAATGCAACTACCCAGGAAATAGCTGATGCCGCGGGAGTTAACAGAACCTTGATAAATTATTATTTCCGTTCCAGAGATAAATTATTTGAAATAGTTTTTGCCGATGCTCAGGAAAAAGAGCAACAAAGAACAGAATCTATTGTTTTTTCAGAATTGCCATTTAAAGCCAAAATTGAAGAATTTATTGATGATTCTTTTGTAATGGCGAAAGAATATCCCTACATGGAAATTTATCTGGTAACACAATTTAACCAGGGATGCTATTTTAAGGATGAAGAAGGAATGGAACGCATGCTTAAAAAATTCTACGAAGAATTGGTTGTAGAAATGGAAAAGGGAACCATCGAAAAAATGGAACCTATACAGTTTATAATTAATATGGTTTCCCTGATCTCCTTTCCTATTTCTATGCGTCCGCTTTTCCAAAAAACCATGCGCCTGACCGATGAAGAATATGAAAAAATTCTGGACGACAGAAAAGAAATTATAATGAATACCTTATTTAAGGAACAATCAAAATCAATCAATAATAAATAATTTAAATCAAATGAAGAGTATGAACAGACTCGCTATCCTGCTGATCGGATTCATTTTTTCGCAAGGCATTCAGGCACAGACCCGAAAGCTGACGCTAAAAGATGCTATCCAATATGCCTTGGAAAATAAAGCAGATGCTAAAAAGGCCAAGCTTAAAGTAGAGAACAGCGAATACCAAATCCAGGAAGTACGTTCCAGAGCTTTGCCACAGATTAGTGCTCACGGAAATGTGACCTACAATCCAATTTTACAGTTAAATGCCTTGCCGGGTGACTTTTTCGGACAGCCGGGCACTACCATCTTAGCTCCTTTAGGACAAAAGTGGAGTTCTGTAGGAGGTGTTTCATTAACGCAAAACATTTTTGACCAGGCCGTATTTACCGGTTTGAAAGCAGCCAGAACGACCCGTGAGTTTTATCAAATCAATCAGCAGCTTACAGAAGAACAGGTAATCGAAAGAGTTGCCAACAATTATTATCAGGTTTTTGTACAAAGACAGAAACTTACCGTAATTGACAGCAACTATGTGAATACCTCAAAAGTCAGAGAAATTATCAAAGGCCAGTATGACAACGGGCTTGCAAAGAAAATTGATTTGGACCGTATTACTGTAAAATTGCACAATATCAATACGCAACGCCAGCAGTTAATCAATGAGGTGCAATTACAGGAAAACTCTTTGAAGTTTTATATGGGTATGCCAATTGAAACGCAAATCGAGATTCCGCAGACAGAATTTGAGGTTACGCCTCATGCGCTTTCAGAACAGCCTGATTCGACTCAAAGAACGGAATATGCCTTACTGAAAAAACAGGAGCAGCTTTTGGACTACCAAAAAAAATCTATTGTTGCTGAGTATTATCCCACTTTAGCTATTTCCGGAAGTTATAACTATATTGGACAGGGACCTAAATTGCCTTTGGGAGCAAAGTCTTCAGAAGGTGTTTACTGGTCAGACTATTCCATCATAGGCTTAGACCTGAAAATTCCAATCTTTACCGGATTTGGAACAAGAGCGAGAGTCCGCCAGGCTGATATTGAGTTGAAACAGGTTAAAGAAGATATGCAGGAAACAAAACTTTCTCTTGATTTGGCCTATGAAAATTCAAAAACGCAAATCAACAACAGTATTATCACGATAAACAACCAGAAAGAAAATGTGAGACTGGCTGAAGAAGTCCTAAGCGACACCAAAAACAATTATTATAATGGATTAGCTTCATTGACAGATCTACTTGATGCTGAGAACTCTTTGGTAGAAGCACAGAACAATTACAACTCTGCTTTATTGGATTATAAGCTGGCCGAAGTTCAGCTTATCAAAGCTAAAGGAGAACTAAAAACTTTAATCAATTAAAAATCAATCATACAAAAGATGAAAAAATTAATATATATAGGTATTGGAATAGGCGTCCTTGGACTGTTTGGTTTCATTTTAATGAATAATAAAAAGAAAAACGAAGCCGAAACGGCTATCGTTTCAGAGAAAAATACCACAGTTGCTGTACGAACTGCATCTGTAAAAACTGAAGCTATCAACTCGGACTTCGTGGCAAATGGTAATTTTATTCCATCACAGGAATTAAAATTTTCTGCTGAAAATTCCGGAAGAGTTATCAAAGTTTTAGTAGAAGAAGGAAGCCAGGTTCGAATTGGACAAACATTGGCTATCATAAAAGGCGACCAGCTTTCTATTGATGTACAGAATGCCAATGCTGCCTACCAAAATGCTTTAACAGACAGCAAGCGTTATGAAAATGCTTTTAAAACAGGTGGTGTTACACAACAGCAATTAGACCAGGCAAAACTGGCGCTTGTCAATGCTAAAGCAAAATTAGACCAGGCTAAAATTACTTATGGTGATGCAACAATCAAATCTTCCATTAACGGAATCGTAAACAAGAAAAGCATCGAACCGGGTTCTGTAGTAGCACCAGGAACAGAATTGTTTGAATTGGTCAACGTTTCAAAGCTAAAATTGAAAGTAGCCGTGAGCGAAAACCAAATTCCTGAACTAAAAGTAGGTTCTGTCGTTAAAGTAAAGGCAAGTGTATTTCCTGATAAGGAATTCTCCGGAAAAATTACTTTCATTGCTCCAAAAGCAGACGAATCATTAAACTTCCCTGTAGAAATTGAAATTGCAAACAATCCTGACAATGAAATCAAGGCAGGAATGTACGGAACAGCGGAATTTACATCAAAAGCGACACAGCAAAAACCGCTTAAAGTAATTCCTAGAAATGCTTTTGTAGGAAGTGTTAGCAGTAATCAGGTATTTGTTGTAGAGAACAATGTTGCAAAACTGAAAAAGATAGTTGCCGGAAGAGTTTTCGGAGAAAAAGTAGAGGTTCTTGACGGCTTAAACGATGGGGAAATTGTTGTCATAAGCGGACAAATCAACCTGACTGACGGAACAAAAGTAAATCCAATAAAATAGTTGACAGTTTAGTTCATAGTCGATAATTGATAGTGGATAGTTAATAGTGAATAGTTGACAAAAAAGTGACTTTTGACTTTACAACTTTCGACTTTACAACTTTTAACTTCCTCTCTTTTGACTTTATGACCTTTGACTCTAAACCTCAAGACTTTAAACTTATAAAATGAAAATAGCAGAAATATCAATCAAACGACCAACCCTTGTGATTGTGTTGTTTATCATTCTAACGCTCGGCGGTCTGTTTAGCTACAGCCAGTTGAGCTATGAATTGATCCCGAAGTTTGAAATAAACGTGGTTACAATTTCTACTGTATATCCGGGAGCCTCTCCTGGGGAAGTAGAGAATACGGTAACCAAAAAAATCGAAGACGCCGTTTCCTCTCTGGAAAACGTAAAGAAAGTAGAATCGAAATCTATCGAGAGTTTATCCATCGTTATGGTAACTTTGGAACCGGAAGCCGATGCAGATTATTCTCTTAACGATGCCCAAAGAAAAATCAATGCCATCGAAAAGGATTTACCGGAAGATGTTGACCCGCCTTCCCTGACCAAATTCTCTTTGAGCGACTTGCCGGTAATTACTATCGGGGCAACCGCAAAAATGGACGAAGTGGCATTTTATGATTTGTTAGACAAGAAAATCCAGCCTATACTTTCGCGTGTAAAAGGTGTGGCTCAAGTTAACCTTGTTGGTGGTGAAGAAAGAGAAATTCAGGTAAGTCTTGACCAAAACAAATTAAAAGGTTACGGAATCTCTGTTCCGCAGGTACAGCAAATGATATTGTCTTCCAACCTTGACTTCCCAACCGGAAACATCCAGACAAGAGAAACTACCATGTTGGTCCGTCTTGCCGGAAAATACAAGAATGTAGAAGAAATGAGGAATTTAGTAATTTCCTCTAAAAACGGAATCCAAATACGCCTTGGCGATGTAGCCGATGTTCAGGATTCACAGAAAGAAGTTGAGAAAATTGCGCGTGTCAATTCCAACAATGCAATTGTATTACAGGTTATCAAACAGACCGATGCAAATGCCGTAACGGTGAGTGAGGAGATTTATGCTGCTATTGCTAAAATTGAAAAAGATTATGAAAAGCAAGAATTAAAACTTAAAGTAGCCAACGATACTTCAGAATTTACACTGGCTGCGGCTGATTCGGTAATCCATGACTTGTTCCTGGCCGTATTCCTGGTAGCATTCGTAATGCTTTTCTTCCTGCACAGTATCAGAAACGCCTTTATTGTAATGGTCTCCATTCCGGCTTCCCTGATTGCTACGTTTATCGGGATTTATATGATGGGCTATACCCTGAACTTAATGAGCTTACTCGGACTTTCATTGGTGGTTGGTATTCTTGTGGATGACGCGATTGTGGTATTGGAAAACATTTACCGCCACATGGAAATGGGTAAAAACAAAGTACGTGCCGCCTTTGACGGAACTGCAGAAATCGGATTTACCGTAACCGCAATTACATTGGTTATCGTGGTTGTATTCTTGCCTATCGCTATGAGTACAGGTCTGGTTGCTAACATTATTACACAATTCTGTGTTACCGTTATTATTGCTACGTTGCTATCCTTACTGTCATCATTTACTATTGTACCGTGGCTTTCCTCACGATATGGAAAACTGGAGCATATTACGGACAGAACTTTCTTTGGAAGAATTATTCTTGCATTTGAAAGAGGACTTGATAAGTTTACGCATAAGGTAACTGATATTTTGAAATGGTCTTTGAAATATAAGAAAACAACCTTAGGGATTGTTGCCGCAGTCTTTCTTCTTTCAACCTTTGGCTTACTTGGTGGTGGTTTCATTGGAGGAGAATTCTTCCCGAAAATTGACCGTGGGCAGTTCCTTGTACAAATCGAACTTCCAAAAGATGCTTCTATCGAGCAGTCCAACTTTATTGCCCAAAAAGCAGAAGATTATCTAAGGCATAAAAAAGAAATTGAAGAAATCGTAACCACTGTAGGACAAACCAGCGAAGGTTTTGGTGCGACACAGGCTACCGTTTACAAAGCAGAGATTGACGTGAAGCTGATTGATAAATCACTTCGTGAAGACGGAACGTATATCTATGCGGCTAAAATGAAACGTGAATTGGAAAAAATTCTCGTAGGTGCCAAAATTAAGACCGTACCTGTTAGTATCATGGGTGGTGCTGATGAAGCTCCTATATTCCTGACCGTTACCGGACCGGATTTAGAAAGTGCAACCGCCTTTGCCAAAAAAGCAGAAGCACAGCTGATGAAAATCAAGGGAGCTACAGAAATCAAACTTTCCGTAGAAGAAGGTAGCCCGGAAATTGCCGTTCAGGTTGACAGAGATAAGATGGCTGCTTTAGGTCTTACACTACAAACTGTTGGAACAACCATGCAGACTGCATTTAACGGAAACACAGATGCTAAGTTCCGTGCCGGAGAATATGAATACGACATCAATATCCGTTTTAATGAATACGACCGTTCGAATATTAATAACGTAAGCGACCTGGTATTCATTAACGATATGGGACAGCAAATCAAACTATCTCAATTTGCAAGCGTTAAAGAAAGTTCAGGACCAAGCTTACTGGAGCGTCGTGACAAGGCAACCGCCGTATCGATTAAAGCACAGACCATTGGTAGACCTTCCGGAGACGTTGCTGCAGAATGGGAAGCACAGTTTTCAAAACTGGAAAAACCAACAGGTGTAAGCTATGTTTGGGGTGGTGATATGGAAAACCAGGCAGAAGGTTTCGGTACGTTAGGAATCGCTTTATTAGCCGCTATTATTTTGGTTTACCTTGTAATGGTAGCTTTATATAACAGTTTCGTTTATCCGTTTGTGGTCTTGTTCTCGATACCATTATCGTTTATTGGAGCATTGATGGCGTTGGCACTGACCAACAACTCGCTTAATATCTTTACGATTTTAGGGGTAATCATGCTTATTGGTCTGGTTTGTAAAAACGCGATTCTTCTTGTCGACTTCGCAAACCACAGAAAAGCAGAAGGCGAAACGACATACATGGCACTGATTCAGGCGAACCATGCCCGACTTCGTCCTATCTTGATGACGACGATTGCGATGGTTTTCGGTATGGTGCCTATTGCATTGGCTTCAGGAGCTGCTGCCGAAATGAACAACGGTTTGGCCTGGGTAATTATTGGAGGATTGATTAGTTCATTATTCCTTACCTTGATTATTGTTCCTGTGGTATATGCTATTTTCGATAGCCTGATTGCAAGATTCAACAAAGGCAAAGAACCTGTGAAATATGAGGAATTGATGGTAGCCGATTACGAGCACAAAGAATTGAGTGACGACGGATTTACCGCAAAACACTCTTAAATAATCGTTCCAAAAACGAATTAACCTTGAAATTTCCCGGCTGAAAACCATCAGTCGGGATTTTTTTGCTCCTGCAAAAGCCTATTTTCTTGTCCGACCGGAATAAATCTCGGACACATTTTTTATATTGCAGTAAAATTTCATCCTATGAAAAAGATAATGGCACTTAGCCTTTTTGTTTTGATGCTTTCCTGCACTTCAGACAAAACCGAAACCGTAACGGTAAAAAACAAATATTCCGTAGAGCTGCCTTCCTTTCTTTCGGAAGCAAAAGGCCTGCATGACATGGCTTCATTACAATATCAAAATGTTTTCAAAGAGTTTTACATCGTAATCATAGATGAGCCTAAAGAGGAATTCGCCAATGCGGCAAAAGTTACAACTGAATTTACTCCTGATTTCAACGGTTATTATCAAATTTTAAGAGGAAGCCTGGAAGCGTCTATCAAAAATGGTGTTTTTACAGACACAAAAGACACTCAAATCAACGGACTAAAAGCCAAAACATTTACACTGACTGGAAAAGCTGATGAAATTCCTGTTTTTTATGATATCGCTTATGTCGAGGGAAATGACAGGTTTTACCAAATTGTAACCTGGACGATAGAAAGCAGCAAGGAAAAATTCAAAGAACCCATGGACAAAATTATTGCTTCTTTCAAGGAAATTGGTTCCGGAAAAAGCAGTAACAGAAGTCTAAAATAAGAACAAAAAAAATCCATTAGTATTTCTAATGGATTTTTCTTTGGAGATAATCAGATTTAATTTCTGTTTGCAAGAGCATCCTGCTTCCAGTTTTTAACTGCTGCAACTCTGCTGTCAGAATAATCAACTTCACTTAAATTATTATCTGTCCAAAAAAACCATTTCCCGGTCTTGGCACCGTTATTATATTCTCCTAAAGATTTTTTGTTTCCTGCCTCATCATAAGAAATCCATTTTCCGTGGACTTTCCCATCTTTATAGAATCCTTCCTGCATCACTTTTCCATTATCATAAAAATAGGTAGCCTTTACCATATTATCTACAACTTCATATTTATGATCCGCTTTTTGCGCAAAAACAACTCCAGAAACCAGCATCACTGCCATAATCAAACACTTTTTCATAATTCTGTCTTTTTTAGTTATTTACAATTCTCTAACAAATATAATTATTCCTTTACAATTAAAAAACTTTAACTTAACAATTTGGTAACATTGAATGAAAACTTAACATTGGAATCTTCGTAAGTCCTACAAACACTGGCATTCACAAAATCACCCAAAAAACACATCTATTGCTCAAAACAGAATAAAGAAGCAAAAACCTCAAAGAACATTGATTATTACCTATATAAATTTTATTTTTTACACTCTTTATAATTTGAAAAATCATAATTCATAATTGACAATTATCACTAAATTTGCCATCTAAAATTTTGATAATGTATAGAAGTCATAATTGTGGAGAATTAAATGCTTCACACATTAATACAGAAGTTACGCTTGCGGGTTGGGTTCAAAAAACACGTGATAAAGGTTTTATGATTTGGGTTGACCTGCGCGACCGCTATGGAATTACGCAATTGATTTTTGATTCAGAAAGAACCGATGCTGCCGTTTTTGAAATGGCCAAAACATTGGGCAGGGAATTTGTCATTCAGGTAAAAGGAACTGTTATTGAAAGAGAGTCAAAAAACAAAAACATGTCAACCGGCGATATTGAAATTTTAGTTTCAGAATTAAGCCTGCTGAATGCGGCATTGACTCCTCCATTTACAATTGAAGATGAAACCGACGGTGGTGAAGACATTAGAATGAAATACCGTTACCTGGATATCAGAAGAAATCCGGTAAAAAACAGCCTGCTTTTCCGTCACAAAGTGGCGATGGAAGTCAGAAAATATCTTTCAGACCTGGATTTTTGTGAAGTTGAGACACCTTACCTTATCAAATCGACTCCGGAAGGAGCCAGAGATTTTGTCGTACCGTCAAGAATGAACGAAGGACAGTTTTATGCCTTGCCTCAATCCCCTCAGACTTTCAAACAATTGTTGATGGTTGGAGGTATGGACAAATATTTCCAAATCGTGAAATGTTTCCGTGATGAGGATTTAAGAGCCGACAGACAGCCAGAATTTACACAGATTGACTGTGAAATGGCTTTTGTAGAGCAGGAAGATATTCTTAATGTTTTTGAAGGACTGACACGCCATCTGTTGAAAGAAATCAAGGGAATTGAAGTGGATAAATTTCCAAGGATTACTTATGATTATGCCATGAAAACCTATGGTAATGACAAACCGGATATCCGTTTCGGAATGGAATTTGGCGAATTGAACGAAGTGTCACAACATAAAGAATTTGCCGTTTTTAAAAATGCCGAACTTGTAGTAGGAATTGCGGCTCCTGGCTGTGCTTCATATACCAGAAAAGAAATCGACAACCTGATTGATTGGGTTAAACGACCACAAATAGGCGCTACCGGAATGGTATATGCCAAATATGAATTGGATGGAAGTATCAAGTCGTCTGTTGATAAATTCTACGATCAGGATGATTTGCAAAACTGGGCAAAAGCCACCGGAGCAAAACCAGGCGATTTGATTCTGGTTCTTTCCGGCCCTGCAAACAAGACAAGAACTCAATTGAGTGCCTTAAGAATGGAGTTGGCAACCCGTTTGGGATTGAGAAATCCTGAAGTTTTTGCTCCACTTTGGGTAGTAGATTTCCCTTTGTTGGAGTTTGACGAAGAAAGCGGCAGATACCACGCGATGCACCACCCGTTTACGTCTCCAAAACCGGAAGATATTGCCTTACTTGAAACCGAGCCGGGCAACGTAAGAGCCAATGCTTATGATATGGTCTTGAACGGAAATGAAATTGGAGGTGGTTCTATCAGAATCCATGATAAGGCAACACAGCAGCTAATGTTCAAATACCTTGGCTTTACTGAAGAAGAAGCCCGAAACCAATTTGGCTTTTTGATGGATGCTTTCCAGTTTGGAGCACCGCCACACGGAGGACTAGCTTTTGGATTAGACCGATTGGTTGCCATTTTAGGAGGACAGGAAACCATACGCGACTTTATCGCTTTCCCTAAAAACAATTCGGGACGTGACGTGATGATTGATGCTCCTTCTGCCATTGACGACAAGCAATTGGAAGAACTTCATATCCGACTTAAATAATAAAAGCCCCGAAATCGGGGCTTTTTTATGCTGCTAATTATTTAAATCTTTATTGAGCTCATTTAAAAAGTATGACGGATAAATACCCGTAGAAGCAAAAAAGGCCTTTGAAAAGTGTTGCGGTGTGCTAAATCCGGCTTCATCTGCCAGGGCCTTAATAGTATAGTTTCGGTATCTGGACTGGCTTTTCAAAAGTTCGACTATATAATCAATACGCAAATCATTCAGATAGGTATTATAATTTTTGTTCCGGTAATGATTGATAACCTTGGAAAGATAGTTAGCGTTTGTATTGAACGTTGATGCCAGATTCACAAGAGTGAGGTCTTTTTCTAAAAACTTTTTACGGCTTTCAAATTTCTCCAATTCTTTTACTATACCGGCAACAACATCAGGATTGATATCGAGTCCTTTCTTTTCTGCTTCTTCTTTTTCAACAGCTATAGCCTGGGACTCTTCTTTTTCTGCCCCCATCAGCTCTTCAAACTTCTGGCGGTAAAGTTTTTGGTTACTATAATAACGATAGAAAAAATACAGTGTCAAAAAGAAAAAAACAGCCAGTGAAAAATACAATAATAAAGTAGTCTTCTCCTTTCCAGCCAGTTGTTTTTCAATTTCCTGTTTGGCCTGACGGAGTGCTTTGGTGTCATATTCCTTATGAATTTTCCCGGACATATATTTAAAATTCGCATTGAGCACGCTGTCTGCCTTCATCAGCCTGTTGATATAATAAAGCTGATTTTTCACATCTCCCTTTTCTTTATAATAGCCAACTAACAGTTCATAATTTTCCCTCAAATCAGGACGTATGTAATTTTTTTCGGCAAAGGCACGATCTACTTTTTTAAAATAAGGCAGTGCTTTTTGCTGTTGTCCCTGGTCCCAATAGCATTTTCCTATGTAAAAATAACCGACAGCTTCATTGGCAAAATCATTATTTTTTATAATTGCCGGCAATACCTGTTGTATATCATGGATTGCTTTTGGATAGTTTTTTTTAAAGTATTGGTTGATTCCTTCAGAATGGATGATATAATTCTGTGTCAGTTCCACATTCAGGCGTTTGGCTTCCTTTAAGGCAAATTCATTGGTTTCTGTACTTAAATCATATTTTCCGAGCCGATTGTAAACCAATCCTAAAGAATGGAGAGAATTCAGATAGCCTCGTTGGTAATCATATTCGTTACTCTTTTTGAAAAAATCAACACATTCCTTCAGCAAAGCAAGAGCCTCATCATTAAATCCCAAATGAATCTTGATTCCGGCTATATGATACTTGAGCTCGTATTTGAGATAATCATCATCAGAAGTAGAAATATAGTCACTGGCTTTCAGGTAGAAATTCAAAGCCTGAACATAATCTTTGATAGAATAATAAAAATTCCCTTTCGAAATGTAAGCCGATCCGATAACAGGAGCATTATTGGTCATTTTTGCAGAAGCAACTATACTATCCGCATATATTGGTTTCAGACTGTCTGATACAAAAAAGATAGTATTGGAATAGGCATTGACTATTTCATTCAGATTATTTTCCTTTTTGGCTTTTGATAAATAGGAATCCAGATAAAACAGCGCCTTTATAGTATCTTCTTCATAAAGGTCAATTCTATTATTAAGGTAGTCATAGGATTTATCTTCTAGGGAATCTGGTAGAGAAAATCCTCTTTGTTGTGAAAAAACAGGAATTGATAGCATCAAAAAAAGTATCGGGAAGATACCAAACTTATTTTCCATAAGAAATTTCTGCGGTTTTTTGATGTGCATAATATATTCAAATATGTAAAGAGTTATAAATGTAGCATAAAAAAATATATAAAACAGTAAAAATCTCCTGTTTTTAATTTCTGCAATGGCTTCCTAGAAGCGATGATTTATTTTTTTAAAGAAATTAAAACAATTAATTGATAATCAGTATTTTAAATCAAATAAAACGCGCTACGAATTCGCGAATTCGTAGCGCGTTTTTCGCGAATTCGTATCATATACGCTTGCAAACGGAAAATTCACAAGATAGCTTTGTCAACGTAATCCTGAAGCAATTTTTGAAAACGGATTAAAAAAAATCGAAGGTTCAATGTCCGAATAAAAATGAACCCGAGAGTAAAATAGTAACAACAAACCTAACACTCCCAATCACATGAAAAAGCTATTATCATTATCCCTGTTTTTATCACTTACATTTTTGTCATGCTCTACAGATGAGGATATCGAAATGAATGGAACAGAATCCGGTACATCTGCTATCAATCATAAAAAGGAAAATCCGCACAGCTGGAGTCCACAAAATACTGCGAATTCTTATGACAACGCCGGGATTTTATACCGCCAGATCCTTGAAGAGTATTACACCAATACCCCTACTAATACCACTCCTTCACAAATCATATTTGATATTGAATCTATTGCCAATAATTTTTCAGAGTTCGACCCAATGAAAAACAATAACTATTCTCCAATTGCTTACAATAATATTAATTGGATTTTAAGCACTGACGAAAGTTATCACACGGCAATCAGCAATAACAACAATCTATCTGTTACTGCTAAAAATCAATTAGAGAATCTTGCTGCTGCCCTAACACAAATGATAGATAGTGAAGCGACAGCAAAAAGCATCCACGATTACATTGTCGGTTTTGAAGTTCTCATATCGTCCAACACTGTTTTAACAGCTAATGATAAAAAGGCAATCCTTACTTCCAGCTCAATCGCCAGACATGCCAATTACCTGCGTAAAAAAGGAAGGAGATGGGATATCCACCATGGAATAACCGGTTCAATTTACGGCAGTAATGAAAATATGGCAAAAGCCATCACAACAGCAGCCAGTATAAATGCTATTGCGAATACCATCAATGAATAACCTGAAAGTTAAGTTGTTTAAGTAAATAAAGTTCAACCAAAACCAACCAAAATGACCATGAAAAATATCAGAGACCATCCCAGCATTTCCTAATTTGGAAAAACCGAAGGACATGTTTGGGTCCTAAAAAAATCAAACAAAAAAAATTAATCAACCATGGCAAACCGCTTTCCTAATCAACTATAGCGGAAATGCCCTCTAAATTTTAAATATCATGAAAAAATTAGTTTTAACATCGCTTACATGTTTATCATTAACATTATTCTCTTTCACAAAATCTACTGAAGCCGGAGTTCAAAGAATTGGACGTGATCTATATGACGTAACTCGTGATACACGCTTTAGCAGTGAAGATCAAACTGTAATCAACAAAACTTTGCAAACAAAATACAACATTTCTGATGTTGAATTGAAAAGAGCTATGGCCAACGGAGGCATGGCGCTTCAGGCACAAGCTGGTAAAGCAATCTTGAACGAAACGTGGTTAAACATTGCTTTAGTTCACAAAAACTTTGTGGTTTGGGATAATGCAAGATTAAGTGACGCAGAAATGGCTGAATTCACTTCTCTATCCAGAAGAATCGCGGCTTATGCCGGAAACTAGTATTCCTGTATTAATTAATGCACTATCTGGTTTCTCCGGATAGTGCATTTTAAACTTTATTATTATGATCAAGAAGCTATTAAACAACCGGATGAAAATATTTTTCTTTTTCCATCTTTTCACTTTGGTGATTACAGGCGTGGTTTCAACCAACCATATCTACTATGTCTACCACCAAAAGGAATCAGATAATTTTATTTCAAAAATTCAGAAATTCCAACAAAACAGCTATTGCCAATATTACTACCGATATACGGCTACAGAAACAGGTTTTGGCTTTTTTGCTCCTAATGTCAAAAGTATGGGATTATTCATGTTTGATTATTGTGACAAGGGTATTGATATAAAATTCCTTACCAATGAAGGAAATTCGAGATATACTACTTTAATTTCGAATATGACAGACCATTTAGATAATACTGCCAAAAAGAAAAAAGCAAATAAGATGACCAAACGGGATTTGCTACTTGATCAATATGGCGAATTATTGATTAAAAATGTTGCTGCCAAATACCAGTCCAAGATACGGGTCCATAATCCTGGCTGTGACGAAGTAACCTTAAAATACTTTTTAGTTGAATATCCGTCATTGGCAACAAAAAGCAAAGATCTGGCTAAAAAATACGGACCAATATTAATCAATGTTAAAAATTGGAATTATGAAATTCTTCAATAACTCTGTTTCAGAAATAGAATGGAATTCTTTTTTTAGAATTTCCATCGCGCTCTACTGCCTTTTGAATCTTTTTTCCTTTTGGGCAGATATTCCCAATATTTTATTGGAAAATGCTTTTATCAAGCCTGAAGTTATTGATCTTGTCTTTGATGGCTACAGCCCCACTCTTGTTGATCTCCATCACTATCTTACAAACTTAGGCATTACATTGGCATTTGACGATTTCGTATATCTCGTAATATATATCTATATTTTCATGCTTGGCTTATTGCTTTTGGGTGCTTTTACCAGAGTTGCCGCTATTGCGTCCTTCATTCTACAGATAATCATTCTAAAATCAATGAACTATTATCTGTATGGTGCAGATTATTTCGCTTCTATGGCTCTTTTTTATTGCATTATTTTTCCAAAAGGGAAATTCTCGCTGGATTATATGATTAAGGAATTCCAAATAAATCAATCGTCTTTAAAATGGTCATTGTTATTGCTTCAGGCCCATTTATGTGTCATTTATTTCTTTTCCGGCTTGGACAAAGGGCTGGGAATAAACTGGTATAATGGAGAATCTGTCTGGAGAGCTGTTTCCGGTCATAATTATAACGGGCTAATCAGTCTTGCAGACTACGATCTACCTAATTTTATCTATATCAGTATTGGAATATTGACTTTGATAACGGAAACATTTTATCCGGTTTTCATCAACTATTCCAAAACCCGAAAACTTTGGCTGACACTTACTATTTCAATGCACGTATCCATTATCCTTTTTATGGGTCTATACTTTTTCGGAACCTTGATGATTATACTGAATGTTGCGGCATATTATATTCCTTACCTTAAAAAAGACAATAGTAATGCAAGTTCTGAATATGAAAAAGATTTAGAAAACCAACTGGCTTATGAAAAATAAGATTCTAATACTGTTTGTCCTTTTTACCTGTGCAGGTTTTTCTCAAAGCAAGCTCCTTAAAATAATTGGGCCTTATAAAGACTCTATTAAAGATTTTGGAATGGTTGCCTTAGTTGAAAGCAAAGACAAGGTATATATAGAGAATATCGGTTTTGAAAAAAATGCTCCCAGTCCCAACGATCAGCTTTTTTGTATTGGAAGTACCAGTAAATTATACATTTCATGTTTGATTTTACAGCTAATCGAAGAAAAAAAGCTTTCACTTGATGACCCTCTGTCAAAATTCAACATCATCAGGAAAAACGAAAATATATCCGCAAACATTACCATAAAGAACCTTTTGTCACATAGCAGTGGCATTCAGGATTATCTCACAGCCACTACGTTTAATTCCTCTTTTTTACAACCTTATGAGGACTTTAGCAGAACCGCTTTTTACAAGCTAATCAATTCTAAGTCATTTGCTCCCAATGAAAAGAATGAATATTCCAACAGCAATTATTTTATCCTGAAGGAAATCATAGAAGAAATCGAAGACAAAGCTTTGCATTATGTAGTGGAAGAACGCATTATCAAACCTTTGAAACTTGAGCATACGAAAACATATTATTCAAAAAACATTCCCGGTTTGGCTTCTTCTTATGCCAGCGGAATGAATCTTGATGATTTCCCCAAACTTGGAATTAATAATTTCTCAGATGGTGTCGGAAATTTTGTTACAACAGCCAAAGAATTGAATATTTTCATTCGCGCCTTGTTTTTTTCAAATCGCCTGATAAACTCTCAAAGTGCCAAAATACTGACAACAATTGTACAGCTACAAGGAACAACAAAAAATAAATATTTCGGAATCGGGACACTAAAATTTAAAAACGACCAGTATAACCTATTTGGATATGCAGGAAGAACAATCAGCTATTCAAGTGCCGCCTATGTGGATACTGATTCAAAACAGAGCTATATATTATTGTTAAACAGTGCAGAATTTTCAAAAGATGCTGCAGATAAAATAATAGTACAAATGATTAAAGATTTCAAGTAATAGCCCCGACTTCACTACATCATCAATCAATTATGAAGTTAACTACCAAAATACCATTAATTTTTATCATCGTCATCAACCTGATCAATCTCTTTTTTATCATCGAATTATCAAACTATGACGAAATGATAAGCTATGTAAAGAATGAAGGAGAAAAAATTACCAGTCCGAGAAAAACGGTAATAGTCCTCCTTTTTACCGCCCTGATTAACCTGCTTTTTGTATGTATCGTTTTTATGAGGAGCCTGATCTTTTCACACAAAACAAAATCGAGATGATTAACCCAAGGCCATGAATTTATTGTTCTGGGCCTAATTAAAAACAACAATAAGATGAAAAAAATTCTATACCTCCCCGCCCTGCTTTTTTCCGGAATATCGCTGGCCCAAAGCGGATCTTCACCTGGCATTTCAATTGATGACAATGGTTTGGGAAAACAATTTCCGGACTGCCTTTTAAGTGGCTCTATATGCAAATTGTTTCCAACCAACCAGGACCCGAAAAGTTCAAATGCCAATGCTTATAAAACCGGGGAAAGTTCGTTCTGCATAGGAATTAAAAAAACAGCTATGACAGAAGATAAGCAAGTTGCCCTTTTAGGCAAAGCATTAAAAAATGTAAATCCTGGCGATGCCATAACCTTCAGGATTCCTGCTTCCTATACTGTTGAACATGATTTTTTAAAGGCTATCAACCTCAGTACAGCAAAAGATATTGTTGCTGCAGGAAGTTATCCTGTAGAAATCAACTCCGAGTATGTCCTTATTAAATTGACACTTTCAGGAAACTAAAAAATTACTATCATGATACGATCAGTCTTATGGGTTGCCTTCCTTTTTTTCGCTACGGCTTCTTCCGCATCCGTTAATGGATCCGATCCCGAGTTTAATGCTATCTTCAAGGAAATGCAAAAAGAATTGAAAAAAATAAATGCCTATTATGCGCCTAAAATTCGCGAAAAAGAGCTGCGTATTCAGGACATTTCGGCTAAAATTTATGACACAAAAGAAACTGCATCGAAAATCGATTTTTTAATCCAGAAGGATTTGCTGAAAGAGGAAATCTTATCTCTTAAAAAAGAAGAAATGCAGGATCTGTCCAAAATCAGATATTTGAAAGGACTGCAGATTATCCGTCTTTTATATGAAAAAGTTTTAAGCCTTGACCATCACTTTGCATCAGTGCGAACATTCTCTGAAATCAACAAGATTTCGAACCCGAATCAATATCCGGAATATGAAAAACTAAAAGAAATTGTAAAAACCAGGAAAGATAGAAAGGCCGGTTTTGACCTCACTTCAATACTCGGAACCAACACCATCGTATCTGTAGTACAGACTTTCTCAAATCTGATGGTTTCCTCACTTTCGAAAGATGAAAAGGACAAGGAAATTGCAAATATCGAGTGCATTCTGGATTTTACGCTCAGAATGCAAAATGAGCTCAATACGATTTATTTTGAAACGGCTTTTCTTCAGAAAAGCAATGAAAAGATTCGAACCGACATTGAGACCCTGTTCAAAGAATATACAAAGCCTATAGGATATGCCAATACGCTGGAAAGCTGCAGGACATCAGATGATTGGGAAAGCGTAAAGCAGAAAACAAACGATTATCTTGCCAATCTGAAAACACAACAGGGACCCCAATTGTATTCATCGCAGGTTAACATCATCTTTCCAATTGACAGGCTCCTGCAATTCATAACGCAATACAACAGTTTTATTGATCAGGGAGGCAAATTTTATGAAAAGTTCAAAATCATTCTTAACAGTTATGAGAATGAAAAACAATGCGAAACAAAGCTTCCCCTGGAGTACAAAAAATTAAAAGACGATATTGATGTTGCCATAAGCAAATTCAACATGGCTTATCGCCCTGTAGAGGTAAACGGATCAAAAATGAAAGAGATTCTTTATGGAATTAATGAGTTTGAATAATTCTTAAAATTTTAGATTATCTTTATCATAAATAATCAAAAAAATGAGGTATTTCGCTTAAAAATTGAAAATCAAATGGTTGAATTTTAGGAAAAATCACAAAAAGATTTTTTAATCAATAATTTTTTTTCAATTTATTAACATAAAATTATACTTCGTATCATATTAAATACTACATTTGTTCATTATTAATTATTTTTATTATTACAATGCGTACAGGTACAGTTAAATTTTTTAATGAATCCAAAGGATATGGATTCATTGTAGACGAAGAAACAGGAAAAGACATTTTCGTTCATGCTTCAGGAATCAAAGCGGAAGAACTTCGCGAGGGAGATAGAGTATCTTACGAAGAAGAAGAAGGAAGAAAAGGTAAAGTTGCTGCACAGGTTGCAGTACTTCAAAACTAATATATAGCATACTATTTTTAGTTTCCTAAAAGTTAAACCGCTCCATAAATGGAGCGGTTTTTTTATACTCCGGATTTAACATAAAATTAAATTTTTTTCATTTTTTTAATAGTAAAAATGAATTTTTCATTTTTTTTGATTTAAACATTTAAAAAACGAATAACTACCCCAGACATTACTAATTTATTATTTTTATTCATTCTAAATTAAAATTAAGGACAATACTATATAGTATTGAAATCCGTAGGCTGTGAATTCAATATTGGCTCGTATATTTGTAACTATTTTATAAAATAAATTCTTTATGAGTACGGATCAGACTAGTTATTTCCCTATATTAATGCAATTTTTACTTGCTACCGGGTTTGTGGTTATGACAATTATTGGCTCAAGTTTTTTAGGCCCGAGAAGGAAGTCGGTCAACAAAGACAAAAACTTTGAGTGCGGGATTGAATCTGTAGGGAACGCCCGTATCCCTTTTTCTGTAAAATATTTTTTGGTTGCCATCTTATTCGTGTTATTCGATGTCGAGGTTATTTTCATGTATCCCTGGGCAGTGAATTTTAAAGAAATGGGTTGGGCAGGATTAGGAAAAATGGCAATCTTTATGTTTCTTTTGGTAGTAGGTTTTTACTATGTAATGAAGAAAAAAGGATTAGAGTGGGAATAATTGATTTTTGATTTGGGAATTATGATTTAAGACTTTCCCAATTTATAAAAACAAAGAAACAGATTCTTGTTTCGGACTTCACAGAAATCTGAAATCAGCAATCTAAAATCTAAAAAAAATGAGTGATTCAAAAATAAATATGGTAGAAACTCCCGAAGGATATGAAGGAACCGGTTTTTTCGCTACAAAGCTGGATACTGTAGTTGGACTTGCCAGAGCCAATTCTCTTTGGCCTTTACCATTCGCTACTTCTTGTTGCGGTATTGAATTTATGGCAACCATGGGTTCACATTATGATGTTGCACGCTTTGGGTCAGAGCGTATGAGTTTTTCACCTCGCCAGGCAGATATGCTTTTGGTGATGGGAACAATTGCTAAAAAAATGGCACCAATCTTACGTCAGGTTTATGAACAAATGGCAGAACCAAAATGGGTTATTGCTGTTGGTGCCTGTGCTTCATCAGGAGGGATTTTCGACACGTATTCCGTATTGCAAGGCATTGACAAAGTAATTCCTGTAGACGTTTATGTGCCAGGATGCCCGCCTAGACCGGAACAGATTCTTGACGGCGTTATGCGCCTTCAGGATTTAGTAAAATCTGAATCCGTAAGGAGAAGAAGTTCTCCAGAATATCAAGAATTACTAGCTTCTTATAACATTTCTTAAAAATGGCTTTAGAAACTTCCGACATACAAAATAAGCTGGTTGATAATTTCGAATTAATTGTACGCGATTTTTCACAGCAACACGATATTTTTTCTTTTGAAGTAGATTCCACATCAATACTCGAAGTAATGCAGTTTCTGAGAGACGACAAAACGCTTCGTTTTAACTTTCTTACAGACGTGTGCGGCATTCATTATCCGGATGCCGAAGCAGACAGGCAATTTGCCGTAGTCTATCACATGCACAACTGGGTAGACAATGTACGAATCCGAATCAAATGCTTCCTGAATGGCGAAAATCCGGAAATTGATTCCGTAACCAGCCTGTTTCTGGGAGCTAACTGGCAGGAAAGAGAAACCTATGACTTTTTTGGGATTATTTTCAAAGGCCATCCGCAGTTGAAAAGAATCCTGAACATGGACGAAATGGTTTCTTTCCCTATGCGAAAAGAATTCCCATTGGAAGATGGCGGAAGAACTGATAAAGACGACCGTTTCTTCGGAAGAACAACAGATAATTGCTAATAGTACTGAAATAATACCTATAATGTCAGACTTATTATTACCACCAGAATTACGATATGCCGATATCATCAAACAAAGACAGAATGAGGACGGAAGCGAGCTATCCATTCTGAACTTAGGACCGACGCACCCTGCTACTCACGGTATTTTCCAGAACATTCTTTTAATGGATGGGGAACGAATCGTAGAAGGAGAAGGTACTGTTGGTTATATCCATCGCGCATTTGAAAAAATTGCTGAAAACAGACCTTTCTACCAAATCACACCTTTGACCGACAGGATGAACTACTGTTCGTCTCCTATAAACAATATGGGGTGGTGGATGACTTTGGAAAAGGCTCTAAATATAGAAGTCCCTAAAAGAGTACAATACCTACGGGTAATCATAATGGAGTTGGCACGTATTGCTGACCATATCATTTGCAACTCGGTTTTGGGTGTGGATACCGGAGCCCTGACAGGCTTTTTATATGTATTCCAGTTTAGGGAAAAAATTTACGAAATCTACGAAGAAATCTGTGGTGCCAGGCTAACGACCAACATGGGTAGAATTGGAGGTTTTGAAAGAGAATGGAGTCCTGCTGCATTCCGAAAAATTAATGAATTTCTTGAAGAGTTCCCTCCTGTTTGGGAACAATTCGAAAAATTGCTGACCCGTAACCGAATTTTCATGGACAGGACTATTAACGTAGGCCCTATTTCTGCAGAACGCGCCATGAGCTATGGATTTACAGGCCCGAATTTAAGAGCTACCGGTGTTGATTATGACATTCGCGTTATGCAACCGTACAGTTCTTATGAGGATTTCGAATTTAATGTACCGGTTGGAAAATCCGGCGACACTTATGACCGATTCTGTGTTAGAAATGCAGAAGTTTGGGAAAGTATAAGCATCATCAAGCAAGCTCTGGCAAAAATGCCTGAAGGTCCTTACCATGCAGATGTTCCGGATTATTATCTTCCGCCAAAAGAAGACGTCTATACTACAATGGAAGCCTTGATTTACCACTTTAAAATTGTAATGGGAGAAATTCCTGTTCCGGTAACAGAAGTTTACCATCCTGTTGAAGGCGGTAATGGTGAATTAGGTTTCTATCTGATAACTGATGGAAGCAGAACACCTTACAGACTGCATTTCAGAAGACCATGCTTTATTTACTATCAGGCATTCAATGAAATGGTAAAAGGACAAATGCTTTCAGATGCAATTGCCACATTGTCAAGTTTGAACGTAATTGCAGGAGAATTAGACGCATAGAGATTTGGGATTTAAGATTTAAGATTTAGGGTTTGAGGCCGCAGAAATCAGAAATCAAAAATCAGAAATCAAAAAATATATTTAGGAGTATAAATTTTGAATTTCAGATTGAATCTGAAATCAAAAATCTGAAATAGAAAATGGAACGTTTACATATCAAACAAGAAATAAATATCACAGAAGCATTGATGGAACGCATCAACGAGCTTTTGAGCCATTATCCGGCAGACAAGAAAAAGTCGGCCCTTTTGCCAGTCCTGCATGATGTTCAGGATGCCCATGACAATTGGCTGAGCGTTGAACTGATGGATAAGGTTGCCGAAATACTTGAGATAAAGCCAATTGAAGTTTATGAAGTCGTATCTTTTTATACGATGTTCAACCAAAGACCGGTTGGAAAATATATGTTTGAGTTCTGTCAGACTTCGCCTTGCTGTTTGAGAGGTGTTGAAAATCTGATGGATTATACCTGTGACAAACTGGGTGTTAAAGTTGGTGAGCCAACAGCAGACGGAATGTTTGAGGTACGTGGAGTTGAATGTCTCGGAGCTTGCGGTTATGCACCTATGATGCAGCTTGGTGACTTTTTCCAGGAAAATCTGACAAAAGACAAAATCGACCAACTTATTGCTGATTGCAGAGATAATAAGGTTATATTACACGATAAATAATATGTCAAAGAAAATATTATTAGAGAAAGCAAGTATTCCGGGGATTAAGACCTATGAAGTTTATCGCCAAAACGGCGGTTATGCTTCTGTAGAAAAAGCCCTGAAATCGATGACCCCTGATGAAGTTGTGGAAGAAGTGAAAGCTTCCGGATTGAGAGGTCGTGGTGGTGCTGGTTTCCCTACCGGACTGAAATGGAGCTTCATCGATAAAAAATCAGGAAAGCCAAGACATTTGGTTTGTAATGCTGATGAATCAGAACCGGGAACTTTTAAAGACCGTTTCCTGATGGAGTACATTCCCCACCTTCTTATTGAAGGAATGATTACTTCCAGCTATGCCTTAGAAGCAAACTTATCTTATATATACATCCGCGGTGAATATATGTGGGTGTACAAAATTCTTGAAAGAGCTATTAAAGAAGCCTATGCTGCAGGATGGCTTGGAAAAAACATTTTAGGAACCGGCTACAACCTTGACCTGTATGTTCATTGTGGTGGTGGTGCCTATATCTGCGGTGAAGAAACTGCTTTGATTGAATCTCTGGAAGGGAAAAGAGGAAATCCCCGTATCAAGCCGCCATTCCCGGCTGTTTCCGGACTTTGGTCAAATCCTACCGTAGTAAACAACGTAGAATCTATTGCGGCAGTGCCTTGGATTGTTAACAATACGGGTGCAGAATATGCTAAAATCGGAATTGGAAGATCAACCGGAACCAAATTGATTTCTGCTTCAGGACACATCAAAAATCCTGGTGTTTACGAAATCGAATTGGGACTTAGTGTTGATGAATTCATGAATTCTGATGAATATCTGGGCGGAATGATTGACGACAGACCTTTGAAAGCATTTGTTCCCGGAGGTTCATCTGTTCCTGTCCTGCCAGCCAATTTAATTTATAAGACTGCAAATGGCGAAGACCGTCTGATGACTTACGAATCATTAAGTGATGGCGGATTTGCTACCGGTTCCATGTTAGGTTCCGGCGGATTTATCGTATACAACGATACCGCTTGTATTGTTAGAAACACCTGGAATTTCTCCAGATTCTATCACCACGAAAGCTGCGGACAGTGTTCGCCTTGCCGTGAAGGAACAGGCTGGCTTGAAAAAGTATTGCACAGAATTGAAAACGGCCATGGCCGCGAAGAAGATATTGACCTGCTTTGGAGCATCCAGAGCAAGATTGAAGGAAACACAATTTGTCCTTTAGGTGATGCTGCTGCCTGGCCGGTTGCCGCTGCAATCCGTCACTTTAGAGATGAATTCGAATATCATGTCCGTTTCCCGGAAAAAATAAAAAACAGAGACCATTTCGTAAACGAGCCTTTTGAAAAGGTGAGACATTTGGTTGGAAAACAAACAGTTTAAATTTAGTCAGAAGTCAGAAAGGCGAAAGTATTAAAGTCGAATGTCATAAGGTCAAAAGGTATAAAGTCGGAAACCCTAAAGTCAAAAGTCGGAAGGTATAGAGCCAGATGATTTTAACGCCTTAAAACTTTACAACTTCAAGACTTTACACTTTAAGACTTTACAACTTTAAGACTTTATCTTATCAAGAATAAAAAAATGAAAGTAACAATAGACGGTCAAACCATAGAAGTAGAACCAGGAACCACTATCCTGCAGGCTGCTCGAATGATCGGTGGCGAATCGGTTCCGCCAACGATGTGCTATTATTCAAAACTGAAAGGTTCTGGCGGAAAATGCCGTGCCTGTCTGGTTGAAGTTTCCAAAGGAAGCGATGCGAATCCAACACCAATGCCAAAATTGGTAGCTTCATGCGTTACAGGCGTAATGGACGGTATGGAAGTAAACAGCATCAAATCAGAGCGGGTTACAGATGCCAGAAAAGCAGTTACGGAATTCTTGCTGATTAACCACCCATTGGATTGTCCGGTTTGCGACCAGGCCGGAGAATGTGATCTTCAGAACTTGAGTTTCAAACACGGAAAATCACAGACCCGTTATATTGAAGAAAAAAGGACTTTCGAGCCGGAAGACATAGGCCCGAATATCCAATTGCACATGAACCGTTGTATTTTGTGCTACAGATGTGTTATGGTTGCAGACCAGCTAACAGACAACCGTGTTCACGGTGTTGTTGACAGAGGTGACCATTCCAACATTTCAACCTGTATTTCAAAAGCAATCGACAATGAATTTTCAGGAAACATGATTGATGTTTGTCCTGTTGGAGCATTGACAGATAAAACTTTCCGTTTCAAATCGAGAGTATGGTTCAACAAACCATTCAACGCCCACAGAAACTGTGACAAATGCTGCGGTAAAACAACCGTATGGATGTTTGGAAACGAAATTCAAAGAGTTACCGGAAGAAAAGACGAATTCCATGAAGTGGAAGAATTCATTTGTAACGAATGCCGTTTTGACCATAAAAATGTAGAAGACTGGGTTATTGAAGGTCCAAGAAAATTCGAAAAAGATTCGGTTATCAACCAAAACAATTACACCAGAAAATTAGATACGGTTGTTATCGAAACAGAAAAAGGAATCCTGAAAGGCCGTGAACAGGACAGAAGAAAAATCAGTATGGCAGCCGTTCCTTTGAGAAAAGAAGAGGAACAGGAATTTAAGGAAGGTAATATTTAGATAAGATGGACAGTACGATAATCATAGAAAAAGGAGTTTTTATTGTCATAATCTTTGCTATCACTATGTTGATGGCGATGTATTCTACGCTTGCCGAAAGAAAAATCGCTGCCTGGCTTCAAGACCGTATCGGACCAAACAGAGCCGGAAAAGGTGGGGTATTACAACCGCTTGCTGACGGACTTAAATTATTTTCAAAAGAAGAATTCCTTCCTAACACACCTAACAAATTCTTATTCGTAGTAGGTCCTGCCATCTCTATGAGCGTTGCTTTAATGACTAGTGCCGTTATTCCATGGGGAGACAAACTGCACCTGTTTGGAAGAGATATTGTTTTGCAGGCTACAGATATTGACGTTGCCATTTTATACGTATTCGGAGTATTGTCTGTTGGAGTATACGGAATCATGATTGGAGGTTGGGCATCGAACAACAAATTCTCATTGATGTCTGCTATGCGTGCAGCTTCCCAAATGATTTCTTATGAAATTGCTATGGGACTTTCAATCATTGCTTTGCTGATGATGGAGGGAACCCTGAGCTTGCGCGAAATCTCAGCCAACCAAAGCGGCATGCACTGGAATGTTTTCTATCAGCCTCTGGGCTTTATTATTTTTCTGGTATGTTCTTTTGCCGAAACAAACAGAACTCCTTTTGACCTTGCAGAATGTGAAGCCGAATTAATTGGGGGTTACCATACGGAATACTCTTCCATGAGAATGGGATTCTATCTTTTTGCCGAGTACGCGAGTATGTTCATATCATCAACCATTTTGGCCGTTCTTTATTTTGGAGGCTACAACTATCCGGGAATGGAATGGGCTGTTGAAAACTGGGGTGTCAATCCGGCAAACATCATTGGAATAGTCGTATTGTTTATAAAAATATCTTTCTTCATCTTCTTCTTTATGTGGGTAAGATGGACGATACCGAGATTCCGTTACGACCAGCTGATGCGATTGGGATGGAAAGCCTTGATTCCACTGGCAATAGCAAACATTATAGTAACCGCAGTAGTAATGCTGTTGGTTCAATAAATCAGGATTAATAAAAAGATTTAGAAGGGATATTTCCAATCAAAAATCTTAAATCATATATCAAAATGAGTATAGAAACTATATCATTATCGGGAAGAAAGAAGGAGGTTTCCAACAAAAAGATGAATTTTTGGGAAAGCATTTATCTTGTGGCAATCGTAAAAGGATTGTTAATCACTATTAAGCACTTATTCACCAGAAAAGTAACGATTAAATATCCGGAACAGGTTCGTCCAATGAGCCCTGTTTACCGCGGACAGCATATGCTCATGCGTGATGAAGAAGGCCGCGAGCGCTGTACTGCCTGTGGTTTGTGCGCACTATCCTGCCCTGCGGAAGCCATTACGATGAAAGCAGAAGAAAGAAAGCCGGATGAAAAACACCTGTACAGAGAAGAGAAATATGCTTCTATCTACGAAATTAATATGTTACGTTGCATTTTCTGTGGCTTGTGTGAAGAAGCTTGCCCTAAACAGGCCATCTATCTGACTACATCTAAAAAGATTGTAAAGGCAAATTATGAGAGAGACGAATTTATTTATGGAAAAGATAAGTTGGTTATGCCTTTAGAACAGGCTTTGAATAATACTAAATTGAAAACAGCTAATTAATATGTTGACAACTGTATTTTATATTTTATCCGCAATTACTTTAGCTACTGCGTTCCTGACGATTTTTACCAGAAATCCTATTCATAGCGCAATCTATCTGGTAATCTGTTTCTTTTCTATAGCCGGACACTATTTGCTGTTCAATGCACAATTCCTGGCTGTTGTACACATCATAGTATATTCCGGAGCAATTATGATTCTCTTGCTCTTTACGATAATGTTGATGAACCTCAACAAGGAAGACGAAAAGCACAAAAGCGGACTTACGATACTCGCGGCTGTGGCTTCTTTCTGTCTGGTAGCTTTTGTACTTTTGGCTGCTTTCATAAAATCAATGCCAATTATTGAGGAATATTATGTTTCTGGTGAAGATTACCAGTCCATCAAAGTTTTGGGACAGGTATTGCTTGATGAGAAAAACGGCTTCATGATTCCATTTGAATTTGCGTCAGTATTGTTATTAGTATCTATGATTGGAGCAGTTCTATTGTCTAAAAAAGAAGAAAAAATAAGCTTATAGTTATGCAGAATGTTTTACAGGAAATAGGCATTAACAACTACATCTATCTTTCTACGATACTGTTTTGTATCGGGATATTTGGAGTTCTGTTCAGAAGAAATGCCATCGTAATGTTTATGTCAATTGAGATTATGCTAAATGCGGTAAATCTTTTGCTGGTTGTCTTTTCAACCTACCATCAGGATGCAGCAGGACAAGTATTCGTATTTTTCTCTATGGCCGTTGCTGCAGCAGAAGTTGCAGTTGGTTTGGCTATTCTGGTTGGAATTTACAGAAACATTCATTCGATTGATATTGATAAATTAAAAAATTTAAAAGGATAATCCCTAATGGAGACAAGCTTACTATTATTTTTATTATTGGCGCCATTTGCAGGCTTTTTATTCAACGTATTCTTTGGAAAAAAAGTCAGCCGCAATGTTTCCGGAACCATCGGGACTATTGCAGTTGCTGTTTCCTTTGGAATCGCATTAAACTTTTTCTTTCAGATAAACAGTACAAAACAGCCTATACTCATTGACCTGTTTCACTGGATGACACTTGGAAACTTCGACGTTAGCTTCAGCTTTCTGTTAGACCAACTGTCTGTTCTTTGGTTACTTTTCGTAACAGGAATCGGTACTTTAATTCATATCTATTCCATAAGCTATATGCACGATGATGAAAATCTGCATAAGTTTTTTGCTTACCTCAACCTGTTTATCTTCTTCATGATAACACTGGTTACGGGTTCAAACCTGTTAATCATGTTCATAGGCTGGGAAGGTGTTGGATTATGTTCCTACCTGCTTATCGGGTTCTGGTATAAAAATCAGGATTACAACGATGCAGCTAAAAAAGCATTTATCATGAACAGAATCGGAGACCTTGGATTCTTAATCGGAATTTTCACCCTCGGTTACCTGTTCAGCTCTGTTGATTTCACAACAATTAAAGCCATAGTAGCTTCCGGACGTACGGTTGATTTAGGATGGCTTGCTTTTGGAACACTATGTCTTTTTATTGGTGCTTCAGGAAAATCAGCCCAGATTCCATTATACACATGGCTTCCTGACGCGATGGCAGGACCAACGCCGGTTTCTGCTTTAATCCACGCAGCAACAATGGTTACTGCCGGAATTTTTATGATTACCCGATTGAACTTCATATTCGATTTGACACCAACTATCCAGATGGTTATAGCCATAATAGGCGCCATAACATCTTTAGTTGCTGCATTTATTGCTTTGGTTCAGAACGATATTAAAAAGGTTTTGGCTTATTCTACAGTGTCACAGCTTGGCTTAATGTTTTTGGCCTTAGGATTAGGCGCTTATGAAATTGCCGTTTTCCACGTAATCACACACGCTTTCTTCAAAGCTTGTCTGTTCTTAGGTTCGGGTTCTGTTATCCATGCTATGCACGGCGAACAGGACATGAGAAAAATGGGTGGTTTAAGAAAATACATGAAGGTTACTTACATTACTTTCCTGATTGCAACTTTAGCCATTTCAGGTATTCCTATTTTTGCCGGTTTCTTCTCTAAGGACGAAATTCTGATGGTAGCTTTCCATGAAAACAAGGCATTGTGGGTTATCGCTTCATTAGCTTCAATCATGACTGCCTTCTACATGTTCCGTTTATTATACCTTACTTTCTTCAAAGAATTCAGAGGAACCGAGGAACAGAAACATCATTTGCACGAATCACCGAGCCTGATTACTTTCCCATTGATTGTATTGGCTATACTATCTACAGTTGGAGGTTTTATCAGCTTCCCTGGACATAGCTGGTTGAACGAATACCTGAAGCCAATTTTTATTGGAGCAAGAGAAGAACACCACTTAGACAGCACTACTTTTATATTGATGGGAGTGGCAGTTGTGGGTGCCTTAATTGGTATTGGAATTGCCTATTCCAATTATATCAAAAAATCTCAGGTGCCTGCAGAAGACAATGAAATTACAGGATTCTCAAAAGTTTTATATAATAAGTTTTATGTAGATGAAATTTATATGGCGGTAATCGTGAAGCCAATCTATGCAATAGCAAGCTTCTCGAAAAACTTTATCGAAACAGCCTTATCAGGATTTATTTTCGGATTGGGCAAAGTCACAAATATGGTTGGAACGCAAGGAAGAGTACTTCAAAACGGAAGCGTAGGATTCTATCTTTTTGTTTTTGTTATCGGAACTGCTTCAATTATCGCTTATTTATTTTTAGCTCAATAATTCATCACTAATGGACGTATCTTTATTATTAATTATTTTATTAGTCGGAGCAATTGCTACTTTTCTATCCGGAGACAAATGGGCTTCAAAAATAGCATTGCTATTTAGTCTTGCTGCGTTTGGTGCATCGATTTATCTTTTGAACTTATATAATGCCGGACAGGATATCAACTTCATCAAGCCGTGGATAACAATTCCTAAAATCTATATTGCTCTTGGAGCTGACGGTTTGAGTATGGCTTTAATTGTCCTTACTACAGCCCTGACTCCGCTGATTATATTCTCGTCTTTTGGAAATACTTATGCTAAATCCAAAAACTTCTATGCTTTAATCCTGTTCATGGTTTTTGCCATGGTGGGAACGTTTTTAAGCGCAGACGGTTTCTTATATTATATTTTCTGGGAACTTTCATTAATTCCTATATATTTCATTGCATTAATCTGGGGTAACGGTAATCCGCAAAGCAGAAAGAAAGCTGTCGTAAAGTTCTTTATCTATACTTTCGCCGGGTCTTTATTCATGTTGGTTTCCTTTATCTACCTATACCAAAAAACGGGAAGCTTTATGTTGAGCGACCTTATTAAAGCTCAATTGTCTACGCAAGAACAATTCTGGATATTCCTGGGCTTCTTTCTGGCTTATGCCATTAAGATTCCACTTATTCCTTTCCATACCTGGCAGGCAAAAGTATACCAAAAAGCTCCGGCTGTTGGAACAATGCTATTATCCGGTATTATGTTGAAAATGGCGCTTTACAGTATTATCAGATGGCAACTGCCTATTGCTCCGCAAGCGGCAAAAGAATATTTGTTCTATCTTGTAGGTTTAAGTGTTGCCGGAGTGATTTACGGCTCTATCGTAGCCTTGAAGCAGAAAGACATTAAAAAATTATTGGCCTATTCTTCGCTGGCTCACGTCGGATTGATTGCAGCAGGTTGTTATACTATGACCTTAGATGGTTTGAGAGGAGCTACATTGCAGATGATTGCCCATGGCTTTGGCGTAGTAGGTCTGTTCTTCGCAGCCGAAATTATTTCCAGAAGATATGCAACCGGAAAAATTTCACAAATGGGAGGCATCAGAATTCAGGCTCCTAAATTCACTTCCATGTTCATGATTCTGGTTTTGGCTTCTGTAGCCTTACCGGGAACATTCAACTTCGTGGGAGAATTCGAATTGCTTTACAGCTTAGCCCAAAGAAGTGTTACCGTTTGTATTATTGGAGGAACAACAATTATTCTGGGCGCTTTTTACATGCTAAGAATGTTCCAGAAAGTAATGCTGGGAGACAAAAACGAGAAATTTTTTGCAGACATCAACTTCAATGAAGGTGTTGTAATGGTAATAATTATTGGCGTATTGGTATTTTTCGGACTATATCCAAAACCAATCATTGATTTGATTACACCAAGCCTTGAAGAAGTAGTAAAAATTATAAACAGAATTTAATTTAGTCAGATATAAAATGTATACATTAATAGCTATTGCCGTATTAGGGGTTTTATGCCTTTTGGCTGAAATTTTCAACGTAAGGAAAGCAATTGTCCCTGTAACAATTATTGGCTTGCTTGCAATCTTGGGATTGACAGTGACTGGATTAAATGATTCTGCCGACACCTACAATAATATGATTGTCAGCGATAATTTTTCAACACCGTTTTCTTGCCTGTTTATAATATTGACAGTGTTCTTAATTGCCCTGACACCTAGCTTTCACGAAAAGCAAATACACAAAATATCCGATTTTGTTTCTATCAAACTATTTCTATTGACAGGTGCCGTTGCTATGGTAGCTTTTGGAAATCTAGCCATGTTTTTCCTTGGAATTGAAATTCTTTCCATTTCATTATATGTTTTGGCAGCCAGCAATCGTCTGAGCCTGAAAAGTAATGAAGCGGGTATGAAATATTTCCTGATGGGAGCTTTTGCTTCCGGATTTATTTTATTTGGAATTGCATTGATTTATGGGGCTATCGGTTCTTTTGACATGGCCGTAATTCAGGAAGCCGGAACTTCTGCAGATGTAGAAGACTGGTTTTACATCGGTGCTATCCTTCTTAGTATTGGTATGCTTTTCAAAATAGCGGCGGTTCCGTTTCATTTCTGGGCACCGGATGTTTATGAAGGCTCTCCTGCCCTGACAACTGCGCTGATGAGTACTTTGGCTAAAGTTGTGGCTATGGCTGCTTTCTTTAAATTGGTAAGTGCAATGAATGTAAACCTTCCTGATTCGTCACAAACAGCCTTGATGTTGATTTCTATCCTTTCGATGACAATTGGAAATATCATGGCACTAAGACAAAACAATGTAAAAAGAATGCTGGCTTACTCTGGTATTTCGCATGCCGGATTTATGCTGATGACACTTTTGGCCGTTTCAACTTCTGCCGGAATACTTCTTTATTATGCTTCTGCCTATGCTTTGGCAGGAATTGCAGCTTTTTCTGTACTGCTGTATGTTACTAAAGACAAAGACAATGAAGATATTTTTAATTTCAACGGACTGGGAAAAACAAATCCCCTGTTAGCCGCTGTGCTTACCGGAGCTTTGCTTTCTATGGCCGGAATTCCTATATTTTCAGGATTCTTCGCTAAAGTTTTCTTATTCGGGCAAATGCTGAATGCGGGACATGTTATTCTGGTAATTGTTGCCGTAGTAAACTCTATCATCAGTGTTGGCTACTATTTCAAATTGATTCTGGCCATGTATACTAAAGATGCCACAGAAGCAGCAAAACCTGTTCCTTTTGTATACAGTGCGGTCGCAACAGCCGCTATCCTGCTAAATATTGCAATAGGACTTTATCCTTCTTTTCTGTTGGATTTGTTAGTATAAATAAAAAACACCCTATATAGAAAAGCCGTCAATAGTATGACGGCTTTTTTTGTATAATTTTCTTACGATAATATTTTCAACATTAACTTTTGTCAAAGACTAATTTTTAAGGGTTTGCCTTAATTTTGTAGTATGTATGCTTTAGTCGATTGCAATAACTTTTATGCGTCCTGCGAAAGGGTTTTCCAACCACAATATAATGGAAAGCCTGTTGTGGTATTGTCTAATAATGACGGATGTATTATTTCCCGAAGCGATGAGGCTAAAGCATTAGGCGTTCCTATGGGAGCTCCTGAATTTAAGGTCAGGGAAATGCTCAGGCAACATAATGTCAAAGTATTCTCTTCCAACTATGCCTTATATGGCGACATGAGCCGACGTGCCATGAATATCCTCAACAGGTTTACCCCTTATGTAGAAATATACAGCATCGATGAAGCCTTCCTTAATTTCGAAGGAATGAGTATTCCTGATTATGATAATTATGGCAAACAAATTAAAGATACGCTCCTTAAAGGATTAAGCCTTCCTGTTTGTATTGGCTTTGCTCCGACGAAAGCACTATCCAAAGTAGCCAATAAAATTGCCCGTAAATATCCGGAACGTACCAATGGCGTCTATGTTATCGACACCGAAGAAAAACGCATCAAGGCATTGCGATGGACCAAAATCGAAGACGTTTGGGGTATTGGATACCGCATGAAGAAAAAGATGAAGGCCAAAAACATACTAACGGCTTATGATTTCACGGAACCCTTTCATGAAAGCTGGGTAAAAAAAGAAATGGGAGTTATTGGTCTTCGGCTCAGGAAAGAATTATTAGGAGAATCGGTATTGGGCATTGAAGAACCTGCTAATAAAAAAAGCATTGCCATTACCCGAAGTTTCCCAAAACAGCTAACCGAATTTGATGCCCTAAGAGAGCGTGTTTCCACTTTTGCTTCTGTCTGTGCAGAAAAACTCCGGGCGCAAGATTCCTGTTGTCATACTGTAGTCGTAATGCTGGCAACTATGGAACACAAAACACCGGCAACCAAACAATATTACCACAATTCGATTACGTTGCCGTTTGGTACAGATTCTACGCTAACCATAAATCAGGCCGCCATACGGATTTTGGAAAAACTATATGAAGAACACAAAGGACAACGGTTTCAAAAAGCAGGCGTAATCGTTACCCAGCTAATCAATACCAATGAAAAACAGCTCCATTTGTTTGAGGAAGAAAATCCGAAACACCATCTATTGATGAAAGCTATTGATAAAATCAATACTAAAATCGGAGACCGGAAAGTAAAATTGGGTTCTCAGGATTCCAAAACATGGAACATGAAACAAAATATGCTTTCGCCAAAATACACTACCCGTTGGGACCAAATACTTGTAGCCAAATGCCATTAGACCGCAAACATAAAGCCCAAAAACTGACCTTTTTCAAGTCCGATTTGCAAAGCGAGCTTAAAATCCCATATGTATCACAAGGCGTTTCGGCAGGTTTTCCCTCGCCTGCCCTGGATTTTCTGGAAACTACAATTGATTTGAATAAAGCCTTAATTGAAGATCCGGAAACCACTTTCTATATAAAGGCAGAAGGACATTCCATGATAGATGCGGGAATAAATGACAAGGACATTCTTATTGTTGACCGCAGTCTGGAACCGGCAGATAAAAAAATAGCCATCTGTTTTATTGATGGAGAATTTACGGTAAAAAGATTAAAACTCGAGAAAGACGGATTGTATCTTATGCCGGAAAATCAGGCTTATAAACCCATCAAAATTTCGGAAGAAAACAATTTTATGATTTGGGGTATTGTGACTTATGTAATTAAGAAGATTTAAACAAACACCAATAAAAAAACCTCCGATTTCTCAGAGGTTTTGTTTTTAAGTACCTGGAGTGGGAATCGAACCCACACACCTAAGTACACGAGTTTGAGTCGTGCGCGTCTACCAATTCCGCCATCCAGGCAATTGATGTGTTTCAATTGTGGGTGCAAATGTAAAAAAAATAATTTCATTTAAAAGAAAAAATAGTGAAAAATATTCTTTCAGAGTTGGATTTTATTCCTAAATTTGCACCTCGTTTACAACACACAACACTAACTAACTACTAAACAACAAATTAAAATGTCGCACCAAGAACCGGAAGCAAAAATATTTGCATGTTCTCAAAGTGTATATTTAGCCGAGCAGATAGCTAAAAGCTATGGCGTGGAGCTAGGTAAAATAACGTTCTCAAAATATAGTGATGGTGAATTCCAACCGTCTTTCGAAGAATCAATCAGAGGATTAAGAGTCTTTTTGGTTTGCTCCACTTTTCCAAGTGCAGACAACCTTATGGAACTTTTGCTAATGATTGATGCTGCCAAAAGAGCTTCGGCTCGCCACATTACGGCTGTAATACCGTATTTTGGCTGGGCCCGTCAGGACAGGAAAGACAAGCCGCGCGTGCCTATAGGAGCAAAATTGGTTGCCAAATTGCTTGAAGCTGCAGGAGCTACCCGAATCATGACTATGGATTTGCATGCTGACCAGATTCAGGGCTTTTTTGAAAAACCAGTGGATCACTTGTTTGCATCGACTATTTTCTTGCCGTATGTAAAGAGCCTGAACCTGGAGAATCTGACAATCGCATCTCCGGATATGGGTGGTTCTAAAAGAGCCTATGCCTATTCTAAGTTCTTAGAATCGGACGTGGTTATCTGCTACAAGCAAAGAAAAGCCGCCAATGTGATTGAAAGTATGGAATTGATTGGCGAGGTAAAAGGCAGAAATATCATCCTTGTTGATGACATGATTGATACCGGAGGGACTCTTGCCAAAGCGGCAGACCTGATGATTGAAAAAGGAGCCTTGAGCGTAAGAGCTATTTGTACGCATGCCATTTTATCTGGTAATGCTTATGAAAAAATTGAGAATTCACAATTAAGTGAATTAATCGTTACCGATTCTATTCCGTTGAAGAAGGAATCGAAAAAAATCCGCGTGGTGAGCTGTGCACCGCTTTTTGCAGAAGTAATGCAAATGGTACAGCACAACAACTCTATCAGCGGTAAATTCTTAATGTAGAATTTTTTATTAATTATATATATTTACAAATGAAATCGATTACAATTAAAGGATCAGAAAGAGAAAGCGTGGGCAAGTCAGCGACTAAAGCCTTACGTAATGCTGGAATGGTTCCTTGCGTTTTATACGGAGGAGATCAGCCGGTGCATTTCTCAGCAGAAGAAAAAGCATTCAAAAATTTGATTTACACTCCAAACGCTCACACAGTTGTGATCGAACTTGAAGGTGGTAAAACTTTCAACGCAGTATTGCAAGATACTCAAGTGCACCCTGTTTCAGACAAAATTTTGCACTTAGACTTCTTCCAATTACACGATGACAAAGAAATCACTATGGAAGTTCCGGTAAGAGTTACTGGTGTTTCTCCAGGTGTATTGTTAGGGGGAGTTTTACGTTTGAACCAACGTAGATTGAAAGTAAAAGCACTTCCTAAAAACCTTCCTGACTTCGTAGATGCTGACATCTCAGGTCTTGAAATGGGTAACAAATTATACGTCACTAAATTAGTTGCTGACAACTACAAATTGCTTCACCCAGACAACACTGTTGTTGCTCAGGTAAGAATTTCACGTGCTGCAATGAAAGCTGCTCAAGAAGCTGCAAAAGCTGCAAAAGCACCAGCAAAAGGAAAGAAAAAATAATTTTCACCTTGAATTATACCAAAAGCATCAGCCTAAAACTGATGCTTTTTTTATTTTACATACTTATAAAAGATTACAAAACAGCAAAGCTAATCCGCAGAGAAAAACTATTTTTACGAAATGAAAAATTGGATTTTCAACATTTTTAGCAAAAAACAAAAAACAACAGATTCAGACCCGATGAAAAAATTTTTAATCGTTGGCCTTGGAAATATTGGCGCAGAATACGTAAATACCCGACATAATATAGGTTTTAAAGTAGTGGATCATCTGGCCCGGAAAGAAAGCCTTGATTTCCAAACCGTAAAGCTTGGCGCTATGGCAGAATACAAACTAAAAGGCCGAACGCTTTTTCTTTTAAAGCCCAACACTTATATGAACCTTAGCGGCAAAGCCGTAAAATATTGGATGGATAAGGAAAACATACCGGCTTCCAATATTCTGGTAATAACAGATGACCTGAACCTTTCTTTCGGAACCATACGAATCAAACCGAAAGGAAGCGATGGCGGACATAATGGATTAAAAAGTATACAGCAAACCCTAAACTCTTCCGATTATCCCAGATTCCGATTTGGAATCAGCGACGATTTCAAAAAAGGCAGGCAGGTTGATTATGTATTGGGAGAATGGAATGAAGAAGAAACAGCAAAACTTCCGGAAAGGCTAGACGTTGCCGCAGAAATTATCCGATCGTTCGCATTGTCAGGACTTGACATTACCATGAATACTTTCAACGGAAAATAATTGGCTTTCTTTTTGCTATCTTTAATATAAGAAAAACAAAATTTATGAAAAAATATATCCTTTTACCACTAATCGGATTGGTCATAGCCTGCTGTAGCACCAAAACTTCCAAAACCATGGCAAACAATAGCAAAAAAACCAAAATTGAAAGCCCTTGTCCAGAAGAAGGAATTTGCAGTTTTGAAATTCTCCAAAACAAAAGCATGAATGTAAAAACAGACGGTATCGACAAGGTTTATTATGAACTTGAAGAAAATCCGGATAAGGTTGTTTTCCTTTATAAATACCAAAAGAAAATAGCTGACAAAACATTGCAAGATGCCGGTTATTCAGAAGAAATCGTTTTCGAAATGGATAAGAATTATACTGATTTTTCTTTTTCAGATAAAGGAATCCAAAGTACCAAAATGCTTTTTGGCGTTTTTTGTTATTGCAAAGGAAAAGCCGGGTATTACAGGGTAACTAAAGGCAACCTTGTCAAAAAAGGCTCTGAACTGCAAATCGACTTGCCACCAATTGTTGACAATCAGTTAATCACCCATATAAAAATAAACCTATAAAAAAAGGAACTCTTTCGAGTTCCTTTTTTATGATTTAGATTGAGTGATTATTGAATCACTATCTTCTTAACTTCTTTCTTATCTCCATCCTGAACAGTAACAAGATAAATTCCCGACTGTGCATTACTTAATTGAAGGCTTTGAGAGAACAATCCGGTATTTTGGTAGGACTGATTAAAAATCTCTCTTCCTCTAATATCATGTACACCGACTTTAATTTCATTACTTGAATCAGAATTAAACTGAATATTGAAAGTACCATTATTTGGGTTAGGATAAATCTTAAAGTCTGCTAGCCTAAAATTTTCAGTACTCAAAACGGCAGTTTGAGAACAAATTGTTATTGAAAATGAATTTACAGTTCCAGTATCCTGTGCTGCTAAATCTCTAACCGCAAACAACCAGTTTCCTTGTGGATTTGTTCCATTATAAATAGATAACGGCTCTGCTGGCAGAATATTACCCGTAATCACAGCACCACAGGTAACATTAGTACCCTGATCATCAAAGGTTGCATTTAAACTCGTTGTCACACCGTCACATGCATTAAGGAAAAGAGGAACAAGAGTTTGTGCCGGATTAACAAGTACGACTTGTAAATCTGCAAGATAGGTGTGAGATATATTAACAGCCACATTTACATCAGATATGTTAGCAGTTGTTGGTATGCTAGTCGCTCTAACAGTAAAGTTCTGATTGTTATCAGGTATAGCAAAAGCCGTATTGGTAGTATAGGTATTACAAGTATTTGTTACAGTATATCCAATTGCAAAGGTTTTTGAGTTAATGGCATAAAAGATATTCCCTACCGATTCTACCATAATTCTACAAAATGGAGCTGCAGTATTTGGAACCGTTATCGTTTGCGAACCATCATTTGGCGTATTAGCAACTAAAACTGTTGGATAAGTCAATCCTCCATCAGTTGAAAGTAAAATATTGACATTAGCTGTATTGAAAGGCGCAGCTGTTGTATTCGCAACGTTCCATGTAACGGTCTGCGTCTGCCCTTGTGTCCAAGTTATTCCATCTGTATTTTGGGACGTTACAGTAAATGGGCCTGCTGCCGTGCTAGTTGTAACCGTCATGTTTTGTCTGGTGGTCTGTCCTCCGTTAGGAGATCTGTTATCCCTAACAGTAAGAGCAAAATTCAATGTTCTTGCTACAGTAGGAATCACTTCCCAGGGAGAAGTACCTCCACTTACAATATTTGCCAAAGAAGGGAAATATCTATTTGGAGAGCTTGAAGGGGCTACAGATCTAAAGTTAGGGTTAGAAGTCGTTGAAGTGGCACTAGGCAAGTTTGTATTAACTCCTGAGTTAGTCTGTTCCCAGCAATATGTCAGTGCATCACCATTCACATCTGTTGCACTTCCTCTCAAAACAAAAGGCGTTCCGGCAGGAATTGTATAACTTGTCAAAGCAGGAACCGTTGGAGGTGTGTTTCCATTAGCTACTCCTGGAACACAGTTACCAAAATTTCCTGTGATATGAGAAACCATCTGTGCGATACTTACAGCATGAAAATAAGCATCCGAACCATTTTGCACGTTAGGAGAACAGATTCCCGCATAACCCATAATGGTAGACCCACTACCTGGTTCTACAGCAGAACCAGTCTGTCTGTTATTCCCGCAAGAATTATTAAATGTATGTGCAGCTCCAAATTGGTGTCCCATTTCGTGAGCTACATAATCAATATCATATGGATCTCCAACCGGAGCATCAGATCCTGTAATACCTTTAGCTTTTCCAGATGATATACATACTGCCGGAGATTGTGCTAATCCGCCACCACCTGTACTTACGGTATGTCCTATATCATAGTTTGTATTACCAATCGCATTATCAATTACTACCTGGCTTTCGTCAATCAAAGCTTCAGCATCATCATTTGTAAAGTTATCTGCATCAACAAAAATTACGCTTTCATTATTAGCAACCAATTGCATCCTTAATGACATATCTCTTTCATACACACTACTTACACGTGCAACTGTTACGTTCATTGCTGCCAAAACAGCCGCTTTTTTTTGTGCCAGGGTAGCTGTTGGACTCAAAGTTCCTGCAGTAACCGCTGCATTTACGTGAAATGTTGCATACTCTACAGTACAAGCCATAGCCAAACGGTAAGTTCTGAATCTACCATCACTTGCAGGCGGCGGTAACGGAACATCCATAGATTCTACCGTATTCTCCTGAACCTTACACTCAAAATTACGAGATGTTGTCAAGTCAGACTTATCATAAACAATATAGTTCTTTACGTCTTTGGTATAAGGATCAATGTAAAATGTTCCTCTTCCAGACAATGTCATTGTGTGAAGCCCAAAAATTGTAGTTGTAAGGTGAATTCTAGCAGTAGGATCATCAATTCCCTGACCAATATAGGACTGGATTTCAGGATGTGCTTTTGCTAATTCCGGAGCCATTACTGACGATTCATAAATTCTGTAATTTTCAAGCTTTCCCTGTGGATTTGGAAAAGCAATTATTACATTTGAAACCTCACCTGTCTCCCTTGAAGGAGCCATTTGCAGTTGCGATTTCAATCCTGAAAAATCCAAATGAAAAATCTGGAATTTTTGTGGCATAGAGCTACGGTCTGCTTTCTCCAAAACACTTAGCTTTTCTGCAGAGGTTTTTGTCCATAGTGGTAGTGACTGCGAATAACCCGCAGAAAACATAAGGACAAAAACAATTAACGGTAATAGTTTTTTCATAATTTTTATAGTTTACAAAGTCAAAATTAATGATTTATATGCATATTCTAATTATTTAACAATAAAAATGAAAGAGATATTTAACAACATCCACTATATCCTGCTTTTTTTATAACGGTTACCTACTATTCAAGGCATCAGTAAGATATGAGCAGAGAAGTTTTTTTTATTGGGCATATAGCTTAATTTTGCCAAAAAGATAATCCCACCATTTTGAATATTTTCCACAACATACAAGATTTTAAACCCAACAGAAATACTGTTGCCACGCTTGGAACATTTGACGGCGTTCATTTGGGACATAAAAAAATAATCGAACGGCTCACACAAGAGGCTGAAAAAAGCAATACTGAAAGTCTGGTACTTACTTTTTTCCCACATCCAAGAATGGTGCTACAAGGTAATTCTGTAATACAACTCCTGAATACGATTCAGGAAAAAGCAGAATTATTAGAAAGCATTGGCCTGCAAAACTTAATCATACATCCGTTCGACGAAAGTTTTTCGCAGTTAAGTGCCGAAGAATTTGTCAAAACCATACTTGTTGACCAATTTCAAATCAAAAAGATAATCATAGGACACGACCACCGTTTTGGAAAAAACCGTTCTGCAGATATCAACGATTTGATTGCCTATGGAAAAATATACGATTTTGAAGTAGAACAAATTTCTGCAGAAGAAATTGATGAAGTTTCCATAAGCTCCACAAAAATAAGGAAAGCCCTTTTGAGTGGCGATATCCAATTAGCAAATGAATATCTGGGATACAACTATTTTATTACCGGAACAGTTGTAAAAGGAAGACAGCTCGGGAGGACAATTGGTTTCCCAACAGCCAATTTAAAAATTGAAGAAGAATACAAACTGATTCCTTTAAATGGCGTTTACATCGTCAAAAGCCACTGGAACGGAAAAGAAGTTTTTGGCATGATGAACATTGGCACCAATCCTACCGTTGACGGAAAGGAAAGAACAATCGAAACAAATTTCTTAGATTTGGAAGAAGATTTATACGGAAAGGAAATGCGCATTTATTTTCTGCAACGGATTCGTTCTGAAGAAAAATTCGATTCCATTGACACCCTTAAAGCAGCGATTGAAAATGATAAAATCATAACTCAAAGTTTTATAAAAAGTTTAAAATGAAAAAGCTCTTTCTGCCCATAGACAATTCACCGCTAATTATTTTTCGTATTTTTTTCGGTTTTCTACTGGCAGCAGAAACTTTTGGAGCCATTTTGACTGGTTGGGTCAAAGAAAATTTCATAAAGCCACAATTTACATTCAGCCATATTGGAATGGAATGGCTGCAACCGCTTCCCGGTTACGGAATGTATTTTTATTTTGCCACGATGGGAGTCCTTGGCATTTTGGTAATGCTTGGCTGGAAATACAAATGGAGTCTTTCTGCTTTTACTGTTTTATGGACCCTAACCTATTGGATGCAGAAAACATCCTATAACAATCATTATTATATGCTGGTTCTGGTTTGCCTGATCATGATTTTCCTTCCCGCAAACCGATATGCTTCTCTTGATGCCAAGCAAAACCCCGAAATAAAAAGCCTGACAATGCCTCAATGGTGTTCACTGGTAATGATTCTTCAGGTGGCCATTGTCTACTTTTTTGCAACAGTATCTAAATTCTATCCGGACTGGCTCGATGGCACTTTTACTAAAAATCTTTTAGCAAACAAATCATCCTATCCTTTTATCCGGAACATCTTCAACCAAAAATGGTTCTATCTTTTCATTGCCTATTCCGGTATTTTGTTCGACATGCTTATCGTACCGATGCTGCTTTGGAAAAAAACCAGAACCCTTGCCTTTATCGCTTCTTTACTATTCCACCTCTTTAACGCTATCACATTGCAAATAGGTATCTTTCCGTTTTTTGCTTTGAGTTTTGCCGTATTCTTTTATCCTCCTGAAAAAATAAGGGCATTATTTTTCAAAAAGAAACCCAAACCGGAAGGAAACGAACCCATTTATCAGAACAAATCAATTTTGTTCTATTTTTTTATTCCTTATTTTTTAATCCAGATTGCACTGCCGGTCCGCCATTGGTTTATCAAAGGTGACGTGCTATGGACAGAAGAAGGACACCGTTTAAGCTGGAGAATGATGCTCCGTTCAAGAACCGGTTATTCCACATATAAAGTCATTGACAAAAAGACCGGAGAGCGCCTGCCTTACAGCTTGTATTCCAGCCTTACAGACAAGCAAATAGCCATGGTTGCTGACAAGCCCGATGCCATCTGGCAAATGGCTCAGAAAATAAAAAAGGTATTTGCAAAACAGGGCAAGGATGTTAGTGTTTTTGTGGATTGTCATGTTTCAATCAATGGCAAACCTTACAAACAACTCATCGATCCGACTGTAGACCTGGCTGCTGCAAAATGGGATTATTTTGGACATAACGATTGGATTCTACTGTATGACGAAAATAATAAATCTGTAAAATCAGCTTCCTTGAATTAATCAGAAAAAACTTAATTTATTAAAATTTTACTAAAAATTCAAAGCAACCCCAAATAGGATGCGAAAAATAAAATAATATTCGTAATTTTAATACATAAATCGAGCGGTACCCCTAAAACCAAATCATTTATAACTTAAATAGTATAACTAAAAACAGAATATTATGAAAGTATCCAGATTAGTAACCAACGGTGTGATTATTTTTATAGGTTTAGGATTATACTTCCTGCTTATTGAAGCACTCGACCTAAAAGACCACATCTATCTCAGACTCGTTAATTTTATTTTTGTAATCTATGGTGTAAACAAGACCATAAAATCAAACTATCATGATGGCATAAACGGCTATCTGACCAATCTCCTTTCCGGTTTTATAACCGCAATGGTCGGGCTGATTTTAGGACTCATTGCTTTCATGATTTATGTAGAATACCGAGGCGGCAATACCTATCTGGAGTCTTTTGCAGACAGCTATATTTTTGGTGGAGGTGACCCGTCTTTATATCAGTTCTGTTTTGGACTGTTCATTGAAGGTTCTGCCGCATCCATGATTGTTTCCTTTGCCATGATGCAGTACTGGAAAGATAAAGTAGAGAAAATCAATAAGGTAGACTAAATTATAACGATGCCTATTTTGAAGCAGGGGATTGTCAGATTTGACAATCCCCTGCTTTATTTAATCAACAATCCAATGTTTCTAACTTTCGGGAAAAGATTTTTATACTTATTATGGAATTACCTACTTTTGGAACAAACAAAAGACTAACCATTATGAGTATAATACGACACAATTGGACCAAAGAAGAAATCATAGCGGTATACAACAAACCGATGATGGATTTACTATATGAAGCTGCTTCTATTCACAGGATGAATCATGATCCAAATGTGGTTCAGGTTTCTACTCTCCTATCTATAAAAACCGGTGGCTGTCCGGAAGATTGCGGCTATTGCCCACAGGCTGCACGCTACCACACCGGAGTTGAAGGCAATGACCTGATGTCTGTCCAGCAGGTAAAAGCACAGGCCCTGAGAGCCAAATCAAGCGGTTCGTCAAGAGTATGTATGGGTGCAGCATGGAGAAACGTGAAAGACGGACCGGAATTCGACCAGGTTTTGGAAATGGTGAGAACCATCAACAAACTGGACATGGAAGTATGCTGTACTTTGGGAATGCTTACAGAAAATCAGGCGCAACGTTTGGCCGAAGCCGGACTTTATGCTTACAACCATAACTTGGATACCTCTGAGGAATATTACAAGGAAGTTATTTCTACACGTGGTTACGAAGACCGTTTGCAAACCATAGAGAATGTACGTAAGACCAACGTAACAGTATGCAGTGGCGGTATTATAGGAATGGGCGAAAGTATTGAAGACAGAGCCGGAATGCTTGTAGCCCTAGCATCTTTAAGTCCGCAACCGGAATCTGTGCCTATCAACGCCCTTGTTGCTGTGGAAGGAACGCCGCTTGAAGAAGAAAAACCGGTTGAAATCTGGGAAATGATTCGTATGGTAGCCACTACAAGAATTGTTATGCCACACACTCAGGTACGACTTTCTGCTGGAAGAACGAACATGAGCCGTGAAGGCCAGGCACTTTGCTTTTTTGCAGGAGCGAATTCTATTTTTGCAGGAGATAAGCTATTAACAACGCCTAATCCGGATGTAAACGAAGATATGAAGATGTTCGAAATGTTGGGCTTAAATCCGCAGAAACCATTTACAAAAGTTTCGCAGCCTAAAACAGTAGAAGCCGAAGATTCGCAATTTGAATCCTTAGGAGAGAAACCGAGATGGAGCCGTCCGGAACACAAAATCGAAAGAAACCTTGTAGCTTCCGGCAAAAAGGCATAATCAGAATTCACAATACAAATCAGAGCTTTTCCTAACAGAAAAGCTTTTTTTATGAATTTTCAACACATCGCCACGCAACCATTTATGCAATACTTATTCTTATATTTGAATAAAAAAACTCCCAATGCATAAAAAAGCCCGCTACGTCAAGTCCGTCTGTTTGTCGTTCTTGTTATGCCTGCTTTTTACGTCCAAACTCCAGGCTCAGGCCACCGCGCACTGCGATTCGCTCATTGTTTCCGGAATTGACTACATGTGGAAAAAAGACCATGTCAAGTCTCTGGAACTCCTAACCCAGGCCAAAAACCAGGCAGAAAAAAACAGATGGTACAGGCAGCTTTTTCTGGCAACCAACAACATAGGCGCCAATTATTACACTATGCTTGATTATGGTGAAGCACTCAATCATTACCTCGAAAGCTACACCATTGCGGTAAAACACCTGGATCCAAAATCAGAAATGGTTGTCCTGAACAACATCGCTATACTTTATTCAAAAGAAAAGAACTTTGAAAAGGCGAACGAATATTTCAAGAAAGCCTATGATATCGCCCAGGAAAACAAGGATACGCTTAAAGTGGGGCTTTATGCCATGAATCTGGGCAATGTTGCCAATGAAACCAACGAGTTAAAAAAAGCACGGGCCTATTTTAATGAATCCCTGCCCTTACTGGGGTCGCAACCCCAATTGCAGATTTTAGCCAAAATGGCAATAGCCGAAAATGAAAACCTACAGGGAAATTCAAAACAGGCGCGTACCATAGCCGAAGAACTATACAGGACAACCAAAGACCTAGAATATAACGATATCGGAATTTCGCTACTGACCATCATATCAAAGAGCCATCTAAATGACAACAACCTTGATTTGGCCAGCGATTATGCCAATAAGGTTTTCGAAAGGAAGCCTAATCTGGAAACCAAAATCAACATCTTCAGGCTTTTATCAGATATTAATTTTAAGAAGGAAAAATATGCCCTGGCTTTAAATTACAGAGATTCCATTATAAAAACCGAAAGCGAACTGAATGAGATTAAAAACGGAAAGGTCTTTGAAAACAGCCGGGTTAAATTTGAAATTGAGAATTACAAGAAAGAAATCGCCAACAACGAATCAAAGATAGCCGAAGAACGAAAACTTTTTTATTCCATCATTGCCGTTATATTTATTGTTGTAGTCTTTCTGGTCTGGACATTGCGAAACATTTCCATCAAACACAAACAGAAAAAGCTGATTGCCGAGCGAAACGAACAAATCGTGCTACTCGAACTTGAAAAGGAAAAAAGTGATAATCTCCTGCTCGAAAAAATGTTCAAGGAAAAAGAAACCAGCGCACTGCTGGAACAGGAAAAGCTGAAAAATGAAATTGAGCTTAAAAACAGGAAACTCTCCGCAAAGGCTCTTTACCTGTCCGGACGAAACGAATTAATTGAGGAAACACTCCAATCGTTATCAAAACTACCGGAAATTTCTAAAGACCCGGCATTGGTAAACCATATCCAAAACCTAAAAGGACACCTGAAGACCGACGACGAATGGGACAGCTTTATTACCCATTTCGAAGAAGTGAACCAGACTTTCCTTAACAGCCTGAAAGAAAAGCATCCGAAACTGAATTCAAACGATATCCGTTTTATAACCTACATCTATATGAACCTCAGCACGAAGGAAATTTCTTCCATGCTGAACATTACTGCAGATGCCTGCAGGAAAAGAAAGGAACGTATTGCCGCCCGAATGGAACTTCCACACGACATCAACCTATACGATTATCTTTCAACGCTTTAACACAACAAATCACATTTTGTCCTAAAGGATGTCACACTATGTCCGCCCGTTTTTTTTGAAATAGCTGTTGTTTTTTTGAAAATTTAGAAAAACAAAAAATGTCTATTATGAAAAAAATTACCATTGCTTTACTACTGTTATTGAGCTATGCCAGCCAGGCTCAAATCAGTTACGAAGCCTCAACCAATTTTGGAAAACTGGAAGACCTTACGTATGATGCAACTGTTCCAAACAAAATCTATGGACGCACACAAGGGAACCATATTATTGTTTCTGTTGATAATGGTGCCACATGGAGCGTAAAATATTCCTTTCCAAACCCGACAGCACAACTCAGAGACATTAAACCATACGGTCAAACCGGACTGAGTTTTTCAATTATTAACAGCGGCACACAAGACGGTGTTTACCTTTTTGACCTGGCTACGAATGCCATTACTCATTTCTATGCCATTCCTAACCCGCAGGATAATGCACAGGTGGTTTCCTATTCGTTTTATGATACTGCCGGAACAGACCTCATCATTCATACTTCTTATCTGGAAGGATTAATAGCCAGAACCAAAGTTTTTCATACCAAAAGTTCGGGAGCGCTCTGGAACCTGATTTATTTTAGCCCTGACCACGACGACGTTCATATTGACAATGTTGCTTTTAGTCCGGTGAACAGTTCTAAAATTTACATGGGAAGGTCATTGGGCCCTAATGGAATTAATGGCGGACTGTTAATTTCTGAAGATAACGGGACTACATGGACTGAAAAACTACCCGGATTTACATTCAGCGCCATAGCTTTTAATCCTCTAAACAGTAATGATATGTTGATTGGAACCAGCATCGGATTTGGAATTCATCCGGAACGTATCTATCGCTCAACCGATGCGGGAGAAACATGGAGCATTATTCCAATTACCTGGACAGACCAGACCCTGAACAATATTACCAAAATTGTTTTCCATCCAACAAATCCAAACCACATCATTGCACTTGAAGAAAATGAAATTGCAAAAACCAATGACGGCGGATTGACCTGGACTAACATACCTTATCCTGAAGGTTCTACATCCTATTATTACGGATTGAATGCTTCATATAACCCGTCCAACCCAAATCAGATAGCCATTGCAACCGATTTATTCCCGCAATTTTCCAACGATGGCGGCACTACACTAACACAAATCAAGGCTCCTTTTTATAATGTTGTAAGTATTTCCCATGCGAAATATCAATCGGAAAAACATCTATATTATGGTAGTCAGGGAGGCCGTCTGCGTAAAAACCTTACTACAGGAGTAACTTCCATTCACGATATTGAACCGCCAACTTCTTTCAATCCGAAAAGAAACTATATGGTAGCTGATCCTGTAGTTGCCGGTCGTGTTTTCACATATGCTTCAATGGGTTTCTTTGGAAGCACCCTTAACATGAGCACTGATTATGGAGCATCAACAACTGTTTTAATGGATGCTTTTGCTGATGATATGCAGGAATTGATTGTAGACCCAAACAACTCCAACATTATTTATGTTTCATTAAGAACCGGAGAAGGCGGTAATCTTTACAAAATCAATTTTACTAATCCGGAAGAAATCATTACGGACGAAATTACAACTCCGGAAACAAGCGAATTTGGTTATGGAGTTGTGACAGGAATTTCTGTTTCTGCGACCAATCCAAATGAAATTTTTATTGCAAAATCATCCAAGGTTTTCAAATCTACAGACGGCGGTCTTACCTGGGTTGAAAAAATAAACGGACTTACAATCGACCATGAGGCAGACCTGATCTGGGATATGGCAAGAAATCCATTGGATGCAAATCATTTCACTGCCATAACCAGTTCCGGTATTTATTCCACTTCCGATGCCGGTGAAAACTGGACAGCAATTTTAGACGGTGTCAATGCAAAAAGAATCAAATATTCTCCTGTAAACAACGGGGTTATGGTGGCCTCTGTTCACAGTGCACTTAATATCGACGCTGCAATTTATTACACTACAGACGGTGGTGCCAACTGGACTTATGTTAGTCCGCAACAGCTCAACTACATTCAATCAGGCGCCATGGACTATGATTTTGACGGCACGACAATCAATGCCTATATAGCAACAACAGATTTAGGCGTGATGAAATATCAAATTCTGAATCTGCAATTGGGAATCCATAATCCGGAAACGGCATCTAATCCTGTTTTTATCTATCCGAATCCGGCCAATGACATTCTGAACGTTGGTGTTTCAGGCAATCAGTTCGAAATAAAAAATACGGCTATCTATTCCATTACGGGGCAAAAAGTGATGGAAAGTACCAGCAATACGATTAATATTTCAAAACTAAGCAGTGGGATTTATATCGTAAATAGTACGACACAAAACGACAAACAGTTTTCCCAAAAGCTGATTAAAAATTAGTTTTTCAGTTTTTTAAATTTGAAAGTACCGCATGTCAAAATCAGATATGCGGTATTTTTATGGAAAAAATTTAAGTCCTTGCATTTTACATTTTGATAATCCTTTATTAACTTTGTTTTTATCAAACTATGTATTGTATGCCGTTGCATTTGACTGAAATTGAGCGCGTAAAAACTATCTCAAAAGAAGATTTTTATACTAATTATGTAAAAAAACAAAAGCCATTGGTCATCGAAAAGCTGACAGAAGACTGGCCGGCATACGAAAAATGGAAACTTAATTACATCAAAGAGATTGCCGGCGATAAAACCGTTCCTTTGTATGATGACCGTCCGGTAACACACAAAGATGGTTTTAATGAGGCCCATGCCAAAATGAAAATGGCAGACTATATTGACCTGCTGCAAACCAAGCCTACCAATTACAGAATTTTTCTTTATAACCTGATGAAGGAAGTACCTTCCCTTAAATCAGACTTTAAATGGCCGGACATCGGGCTGAAACTCGTCAAGCAGCTTCCAATGCTTTTCTTTGGAGGAGAGAACTCAAAAGTATTCATACATTACGATATCGACTATTCAAATATCCTTCACTTCCACTTTCACGGAAAAAAGCAATGTATCCTTTTTGCTCCGGACCAAACGCCCTATCTGTATAAAGTACCCCACGCTTTAATCTCCAGAGAAGACATCGATTTTGACAATCCGGATCTGGAAAAATGGCCGGCATTAAAAAAAGCCAAAGGATTAATATGCAATCTGGAACATGGTGAAATGCTTTATATGCCTGAAGGTTATTGGCATTATATGAAATATGTAACGCCGGGATTCTCAATGAGTCTTCGTGCCTTCCCAAGAAAAATAAGCAATTTGGGAAAAGCAGTATACAATATCTTTATCATGAGGAACTTTGACAACATGATGCGAAAATGGAAAGGTCAGGCCTGGATTGATTATAAAAATGAACAGGCAATTGTCAGAACACATAAAAATTTAAAGATTTCAAACTAGGTTGGCAATAGTACCAGACAACTCTTATCATTCTTTTTTTTGAGCTAGTAACTTTATTGTTTGTGCATTGAATATATCGCTTGCTATGCTTTCAGCTTCTGAGATAACGCAATCGGCAATGCTTAGATATATTATATTATCATCATCATCTACGTTTTTATTTTTTTTCATAGCAGAATAAGCACTATCCATTCCATAGGTCAACAAAACCGGTTTTCCTTCATTGAATAATTGGGTAGAAATTCCCGTTAGCCTTTCTATAGCCACTTTTTTAACTGTATCTTCTTTTATATATAAAAGACAAATACATCCGGTTATTGAATAACACGCTTCACCCTTTAATAAAGGGTATTCATCAAAGAGGTTACTCCCATGATTTAAAATAAAGTTTCTGGTTAATAAAAAACGAAAATCATTTTCAATTTCTTCTGTCGTTTGAGCAGATGAATAGAATGTGCTTAAAAACATAAAAATTGACAAGTAAAAGTTTTTCATCTTAAAGTAAGGTAAGTATAGTAGCCAACTTCATTTGCCAGCACAAATTAATGTATATTCTGTATTATTCTTGCCATGAACTTGTCTTTAGTATTGCTATTTCTCCATTCAAGTCAATTTTCGCTAAAATTAGGTATCCTATTCCATATTCTTCTATATATTTTATTTTTGAAATTTGAGCTGTCAATAATGCATACTCCGGATAATAATAATATTGTATTTTGACTTGTGGTTTGTTAGCATTGATTTGTTCTATACAGGCTAGATTTAGTTTTATAGTTGGTTTTGACAAAAATTTAAACTCAAGTCTTCTATATGCTTCAGCAAAAGAAACTTTCTCTTCTTTCTCTATGATTTTCGCAACTTCAGATTGCAGAAAAGGAAAAGGAATTCCTTCGGTTACTAAGGTATCAATTTCACAATTCAGTTGTATTGGACTTAATGGGTTTTCAAAAAAGTAATCTTTTATTTCATTTGAGTTTTTGATATATTCATACATATTTTTAATCCCTCCACACAATCTTTCTGACCGATAATGAATAACATGTTGCTTGTTTACAGAACAAGAAATCAAGGCAATTGCTATTAATAGTAAGACAAAATTTCTTTTCATATTTTAATTTCATGGCAGCACTTGGTAAAAGCTACCTTTTTAAAAAGTTCTTGGGAATTGTTTGGATTATCGCAACTTTTATTCCACCACCATCTTTTTAGTAACTTCTCCCTTATCTGTTTTTATCTGAAGTAAATAAACACCTTGAGAAAGTCCGGAAACCGAAATTGAATTTTCTTTTGTGGTACGTAAATGTTGTCCAAGCAAATCGTAAAGCGATAGTTGACTTAATTGAGAACTCGCGCCTGTATGGACAAAGACGCGTTCTGAAGCGGGATTGGGATAGACACTGATGCTTTCTGATAAAAAATCGTCTGTTCCCAAAGGATTGGCAAGTTTTACCACCCAATAATCAAAACCGCCGTGATTTCCGGAAACATCACCATCATTCGATTTTGAATATCCTGCCAATATATATCCCAAATCTGTGGTTTGCTGTATAGAATGTGCACCATCTGTCGCATAGGGAATAGGGTTAAATCCTTCCTGATTGCTTCCTCCCAAAGCTTTTTGCCACTGGATAACTCCCTGACTGCTAAGTTTTACAATCCAATAATTCATATATCCGTTATTTCCGGAAACATCGCCGTCGTTACTTGTGACATATCCAAATACGATGTATCCTCCATCTGCTGTTTGTTGGACAGACTGGGCAAGATCGTTGCCGTAACCCCCTAATGCTTTTTTCCATTGTATTGCGCCTGTACTACTCAACTTCACTACCCAATAATCATCATAAAGAGGGCCGTGGAAACCGGAACCCGCAATATCTCCATCTTGTGAATACACATGTCCGGCAACGATATATCCTCCATCTGTGGTTTGAACAAGAGAAGTAAGTATATCCGAGCTCGTTCCACCGTATGTTTTTTGCCATTCAATTTCTTGCATATTATCTAGCTTTACCACCCAATAATCAACATTGCCGTGATTTTCGGAAACATGTCCGTCAACAGACAAGGTGTAGCCACCTATGACATAGCCGCCATCCTCCGTTTGTTGTACAGCGCGGGCATAGTCGTAGCTTTGCCCTCCCAAACAACGGCTCCATTCTATATCGCCAGTTGAAGTCAGCTTCACTATCCAGAAATCGGATCCTCCTCGACTACCAATAACATCGCTATTATTATTTTCAGATAAGGTATAGCATCCTACAATATAACCTCCATCTGCTATTTGCCGGATAGAGGTAGCAACATCGACATGATTTCCGCCAAATGTTTTCTGCCATTGTATAGTTCCTGCATTATCCAGCTTTATTACCCAGGCATCACTATTGCCCTGGTTTCTTGTAACATCTCCGTCATTGGAATAGGTCGTTCCGGCAATGACATATCCTAAATCTGCCGTTTGCTGAACGTAATTTGCAATATCGTTTCCTGAGCCACCAAACGTTTTGCTCCAGGCTACTGCTCCTGTTGCCGTTAGTTTAACCACCCAGATATCGTCACCACCGTGGTTGCCTGAAACATCACCATCATTGGAAGAAGTATATCCGGCCACAATATAACCTCTGTCAGCCGTTTGATGAACCGAGTTGGCATAATCATTACCGGTACCGCCCAATGATTTTTGCCACTCAATAACAGGTGCTTGTGCCATGCACAAAAAAGGGAAGAATAAAAAGTAAAAATGTTTCATACGCATAGTGTTTTAAAAGGGATAAAGGTGTAGCTTACCATTGTTTATCAAAACTTTATGATAAAACAATTATTAAATATAAACAAATATTTATTTTGCGTCTTACGGAATGAGTATACCCCCCATGTCATCGATTTTTCATATAATCTGAATTAGTTTATGCTCTTAAAAATTTACATCAGAACAATATCTTTTATACTTTTATAACCGTTAAACAATTTCTCATGCGCCAAAAACCCGAACAGAAAAGCTATACTCCTGAAGAAATCACCAAAAAGGCAGAAACCTATTGTGCCTATCAGGAGCGCTGCCATGAGGAAACTATACAAAAACTACGAACACTTACTTCTTCTCAATCCATTATAGATGCTGTAATCGTGCATCTGATTGAGAATAATTACCTAAACGAGGAACGCTTTGCGTGCAGTTTTGCCCGTGGCAAACACCGAATCAAACATTGGGGAAGATTACGAATCATTAATGAGCTGAAAGCAAGAAACATATCCAAATACAACATTGAAACTGCCCTAAAAGAAATAGCAGACGAATATCTGGATACTTTTCATTCTTCCGCAGAAAAATTCTGGGATACGATTCTGGAAAAAAACATCTTGAAAAAGCGGAAAAAATTCTGCGACTTTTTCCTCCGAAAAGGATTCGAAAGTAATCTGATTTATGAAAAAGCCATCGAATTGGAAAAACTGAATTAAACCTTTATTCCTTCATTTTTACACTCATTTTTTAAAAAACTAAGTTTTTTCTCACAATTTTTACGAAAACGTTTTCGTTGATTTCTGCATTTCGACGATGAAAAAATACACGTCATCGAAAACCTGAAAAATAGGCCTTTGAAAGCTTCTTTTGATAGATATCCCGGACATACATTTGCCCTACCCTATCAGAACAAACACCCCTTGACCTATGAAAAAATTGTTTTTGTTATTCGTTTTTTTACTACCACTTTTTGGTTTTTCACAGACAACTTTAGTACGTTGGGATGGAGCTAATAAAACTGCTTCACCATATATAATAGCTTCAAATATTTCTGCTGGAAACATCACAGGATCGAATGTAGATTTTATGGTTGACAACTGGAATAACAACGGAAATGCATTCAATACGGCTCAATGGCCTTCTGGAACAACTCCAGATTATTCAAAATACGTTCAAGTATCAATTTCTGCTAACAGTGGAAACAAAATCGATTTGAACCAATTCAATTTTGAATACCAAAACTATGATAACAATGGTCCTAGCAGAATGCAGGTATACTATTCAAAAGATGCAAGTTTTCCATCAAACGGAACCGTATTAACTACCAACAACAGCTTAGTTACTACAAATACAAACTTTAATGCAGTATCTGTTCCATTAACTGGTATCACTGTACAGTCTGGTGAAACAGTTTACATCAGAATAACATTTTACGGAAGAACTAACGGATGGTCTGGTCCAAGAATCAGAATAAGACATGGTTATAATGACAGTGCTCCTTCTTCTCACAATGCTTCAGGACCAACAATTACGGGAACTGTAACAACAGCTTGTACACCACAAGGAAATCCTTCTGTTTCTCCTAACGGTTCATGGAATGGTTATGTTTACTCTTACTCAGGGACTCCGGCAGCTACAACATATTTAGGATATGTTACAGAAAACGAAACTTTCGATAGAAACGTAGGTTCAGGGGCAGTAGCAGGACAGACAACAGTTCTTTGCCAACAGCCAACGGATAATTTCTATACCGTATACAAAATGACCAAAACCTTCCCTGCCGGAACTTATACTTTTACAGTGGGCGGAGATGACGGATACAGATTAAAAATCAACGGAGAGTCAGGATATTCTATTAGTGACTGGACTGACCACGGATATACATCAGGTTCAACTACAAAAACATTTGCAACTTCAACAACTGTAAATTTTGTTTTGGAGTATTATGAAAAAAATGGTGATTCTCAGGTATCTTTCAGCTATACTTGTGGCAATTCACCAACAGCTCCAACAACATTGACTTCAAACGCTACAAACAACACGATTTGTGCCGGTAACTCGGTTACTTTGACTGCTGGTGGTGGAAGTGTAAATACAAGTACTTATGAGTGGGGAACTGGAACAACTGTAGGTTCAAATGTTATTTCCGGTACTGGAGCTTCAATCACTGTTTCTCCTTCAACTACAACTACATACTGGGTTAGAAGAAAAGGTGCTGCTCCGTGTAATTTTACAACTACAGGATTGACATTGCAAATTACAGTGGCTGCGCCAACTGCAACTGCACCAACATCAATCACAGGAGTTACTACATTGTGTGCCGGAGGTTCAACTACGTTGACTGCTAACGGAGGTTCAGGTTCAACATACGAATGGGGAACAGGAACTGCGATAGGTTCTAACGTTATTTCAGGTTCAGGAGCTTCAATCACTGTTTCTCCTGCTACTACAACAACCTACTGGGTTAGAAGAATCAACTCTACACCATGTTCTACGCCAACAAGCGGTGTGACAGTAGCTGTAAATGTAACAACACCTTCAGGAGACCCAACCGCTTTTGGAAACAATGCATGGAATGTTTACGGTTATAATGTTGGAAGTATGACTCCTGCTCTTGCAAATTATGCCGGATATTATACACAAAACACTTTAGGGTTAAACACTCAGGATATGGCAAACAACGGATGGAACAATGAAACTTCTCCATCTTACTCTGCCGGATGGATTGGATGCCCTGTTCGTGTTGACGATTTTACAATGGTTCACAAAAGAAAAGGATTCCCATGTGGAAAATACCAGCTTTCTATGGACAACTGGGATGATGAGACAAGAGTTTATGTTAACGGAACAGTTGTATTTTACAATAGCGGATGGAGCGGAAGCAATCCAACGCCAACAGTAGTGGGAACTTATGCTCTTGACAGCAATTCAACTATTGAAGTAGTTACCAGAGAAGTAGGTGGATATGCTAACGTGAAATTATCTTTGACAGCAATTAATGCTACTTATAACGGAACCTCATGGAGTACTTCTCCTGAAGGAGCTTCAATTGTAATAGATGGTGATTTGCAACTAAACAGCAATTTGAATGTTTGTTCTTGTAAAGTAAACCCAAATAAGACTCTAAAAGTAAATCCTGGTGTAAACCTGCTTGTACAAAATGAAGTAGTTGTTGCTCCAACTGCAAACTTTATAGTAGAAAACAATGCAAGCCTTATTCAGGTTAATGATAATGCGTCAAACAGCGGAAAAGTAACTGTAAGAAGAAATACAACTCCTGTTACCCGTTATGACTTTACTTACTGGTCTTCACCTGTAGCAGCTGCTGACTGGACATTGCGTGATTTGTCTCCAAACACATTAGCAGACAAATACCTAAGCTATAATGCTGCCGGAAACGGATGGGTTACAGAAATGAACGGAGCCGCAGCTATGCAAACAGGAAAAGGATATATTGTGAGAGCTCCTCAACAGTATTCACTTACAGCTCCGGTTATCTTTGAAACAAAATTCATTGGAGCTCCAAATAACGGAGTTAAAAAAATCGATGCTAAGGTTGGAACTACATTAAAATCAAACCTGATCGGAAATCCATATCCTTCCGCTATCAGTGCAGATAAGTTCTATGAGGCAAACAAAGGAACAATTAAAGGTACATTCTATTTCTGGACACACAATATTGCGGTAAGCTCAACTCCAGATGCTAACGGAGTATACAACTACAATCCTGCCAGCTACATTTCTTACAATGCAACAGGAGCAACAGGTAATGGTGATACAAGCAACTGTACAACTTGCGGAAATAATCCTTCAAACAAGTTCAAAGGAAATATTGCTTCAGGTCAGGGATTCTTTGTAGAGGCAAAAAACAGCGGTGATATCGTTTTCAACAACGCTATGAGAGTTACAGAAGCAACAGGTAACGGGCAATTCTACAGAAGCAACCCTAACGCTATTCAAAGCAGCGAAAATGGAAACGGAGAAGAAGAAACTGTTATTGAAAAGAACAGATTGTGGTTGAATATCACTAATGCTGCAGGCGCTTACAATGAAATTCTTGTAGGTTATGTTACAGGAGCTACAAACAGTATGGATGATGATTATGACGGAATAACATATGCTTCCGGAACTGCTCTTTACTCATTGCTTGATGCCAACAAATTGGTTATTCAGGGAAGATCATTGCCTTTCAGCACTGCAGATGTTGTTCCTTTAGGATATATGGCTGCTACTGCCGGTGATTACAGCATCGGAATTGAAAGCGTTGACGGTTTGTTTGAAAATCAGAAAGTTTTCCTTGTAGACAGATTGACTGGAACAGTACACAACATTAAGAATGACAGATACTATTTCTCAACTACAGCCGGTACTTTCAATTCAAGATTTGAAATCCGTTATGTAAATGAAGCTCTTGGGATTGATACTCCTAAAGTAAATGCGAATGATATCATCGTTTACAAAAAAGGAGACCAGATTGCTATCAAAGCAGATAATTTCACAATCGATACTGTTCAGGTTCTTGATTTGACAGGTAAAGAAATCTTCTTCAAAAAAGGAGTTAACAATAATGAGTTCACAACTACAGGAATAAATGTAGGAACACAGGTAGTTGTAGCAAAAATAACTTTGGATGACAACCAAACAGTTTCCAAAAAAGTCATCATGAATTAAGACTAGATAATTCACTTCAGAATCCCATAAGCAATCGTCTTGTTTATGGGATTTTTTTGTTTAAGGCTTTGCCAACAAGATGCTGACCGCATTACCGCCAAAGCCAACAGCATTGACTAAAACTTTACGTATTGCTTTCTTTTCTTTTTGGTTTTCTGCAAACGGCACGGCAATAAATTTTTGGTGCTGCATCATCAATAAGGCCATTTCAATACTCAACATTCCTGAAGCGCCAAAAGTATGCCCAATCTTCCATTTGTTAGTAGTTAGCATTGGCAGATGGTCTCCAAACAACAGTTCAATTGCTTTTAGCTCAGAAGAATCACCCTTGATTGTTCCGGGGGCATGCATGACTATCGCATCTACATCTTTGATAGCTGTTGCTCCTAAAGCCATGGCCATCGATTTCTGGAAGCATTGGGCTTCGGCAGAAATAGAAATGCTATGTTCTAAAATTTCAGTCGCATAGCCAACACCTTCAATATAAGCAAGTGCATTTTGCCTTTCTCCTGTTTCCAGACAGGCTACCGATGCTCCTTCTCCCAACACCATAGAATTTTGGTTCTTTTCCCTATCAAAAGCACGGCATGGAAATTCATCCTGGCTTTTGGAATAGATTTTCAGGGCATTCATCTGGGCGATAGTAAATGGCGTAAGGGGAGCCTCGCTACCGCCTACCAAAAACTTGTCTGCCATACCTGAACGCAACCATGCTATTCCGTTAAGCACGGCATGTAGGGCTGTTGAACAGGTTATGGAATGAGATATTTCCGGACCTTTACTATTGAGGTCATGGGCTACCCAGGAAGAAATGTTTCCCAGAGTAGTAGTTGGCGATGCCAGAGTATGGGTTTTTCCGGTTTCCAGAAATTCCTGAAAATGTTTTTCAAATAGTTGGGTAGCGCCACGCGATGAGCCAATATTGATACCAAAATCGTCCCCCTGTTTCCATCCTGCATTTTCTATAGCTTTTCGGGAAGCCAGTATTGCATATAAAACAGATTCGTCCAAATTTTTATACTTACTTTCAGAATCCCTCAACTTTGCGATTTCATTCTTGAGATATCCGGGAAGCATGGCAGCCAAAGCCTTTGTATTCCCTATGGGGTATTCTGAAATTGAAGTTGCTCCGTTTAGATAATTCTGCCAGATTTGTTCCGGAGAATTTCCTAAAGGCGAAATCGAAGACAGGGACGTAATGGCTATTTTTTGAGACAAAACAGAATCATTATTTAAGGCAAAGCAAATCTTGCCGGAATGTTTTCGGAACAAATTTAAACTATTTCTAAGGCTTCTTTCACAACAGCATATACTTTTTCCAATTGCTTATCCGAAATTATATAGGGCGGCAGTATATAGACAATATTGCCAACAGGACGCAAGACGATACCCTGATTTATAAAAAAATCATATAGTTTGTTCCGGAAGTCGCCATAATAGCTTTCTGATGTTTCCGTTTTAATTTCCAATGCAAAAATCACTCCCAGAGTTCTCGTTTCCTTTACTCTTGGATGACTGCTGATTTTTTTCTGAAATTCTGTATGTTTCTGATGTACCCGCCGGATATTGTCCTGCATTTCATTACTCTGCAACAATTCCAGACTTGCCAAAGCAGCAGCACAGCCTGTAGGATTCGCAGTAAAAGTATGTCCGTGAAACAATGCCTTGTTAACATCGTCATTATAAAACCCATCAAACAATTCTTGAGTAAAAGTTGTTATGGCCATTGGAATTGTGCCTCCGGTCAAAGCTTTAGAAAGACACATCATATCCGGAGCATTTTCAAGATAATTACAGGCAAAATTTTGTCCTGTTTTCCCAAATCCGGTCATGACTTCATCAGCAATGTTAAAAACCGAATTCTCCCTACAGATAGCCATTAATTTATCCAAAGCAAAAGTTTCATACATTACCATTCCTGCCGCACCCTGAACCAGTGGCTCAAAAATAAACGCGGCATATTCATTTGTTTTAACCAGCTTTTCCAAAGCCTTAAACGATTCCTGCTCCTTTCCTTTTACGGGAACGGGAATACGGACTACTTCAATAAGCGAACCACGGAAAGCTTCCGTAAAAAAAGATATCCCACTAGCCGCCATTGCCGCAAATGTGTCACCATGGAAGGCATTCTCAAAAGCAATAATTTTTGTTCGTTTCTCTCCCTTATTGTAAAAATATTGCAACGCTACTTTTAATGCCACTTCAACGGCAGTCGAGCCATTATCAGAATAAAATATTTTCTTCTGGTTGTCCGGCAAAATTTCCATAAGTTTTTCCGAAAGCAGAACTGCCGGCTCATGCGTAAATCCGCCAAACAAAACATGTTCCAGGGATGTAAGCTGTTTGTGGATAGCATCGGCTATAAACCGGTTGCTATGTCCATAAGGGTTCACCCACCATGAAGCAATCGCATCAATATATTCTTTTCCGTTTTCATCCCATAATAAGGCTCCTTCACCTCTTGTAATTGCAATAGCAGGCTTTGCCAGCTTATGTTGTGTATAAGGATGCCAGTTATGCTGTTGGTCTCTTTCTGAAAGGGTCATACGCTATCTTATTATAAGGCTTTCAAATTATTGGCAAATAAATCGGCATATTCGCGAATTACATTTTTATCAAAATAAGGCTCGTCCTCAATTCTGCCAATGCATTTCAATCCGGTTTTACTTAGTATTATTTCTTCTGTAGCTTTGTTTTCGTTTCCATTAAATACGATTCCGGCAATATCAAGTTTTTTATCTCTCAATGCAGCAATAGTCAATAGCGTATGGTTAATACTTCCCAGATAATGCCTTGAAACAACAATAACTTTGTAATCTTTCTGAATCAAATCTATAACAGTATCTTTTTCATTTAAAGGCACAAATACACCTCCGGCACCTTCAATTACAAGACTGTTCTTTGTTTTTGGTTCTTTTATCTTTTCCAGTTCGATGGTTATACCTTCCTTTTCCGCTGCAAAATGCGGACTGGCAGGTGTCTGTAACAAATAGCTGTTGGGATGGATTTTTGTTTTTGAATTGGTTAACAGCCTTTCTAATTTATGGCTATCAGAATTATCGGCATCGCCCGCCTGAATCGGTTTCCAATAATCGGCCTCCAGACTTTCTGTAATAATTGCTGAGGCAATGGTCTTGCCTACATCGGTTCCTATTCCTGTGACAAAAATTTTCATGTTGATGGTTCTATGCCTAATGCAGATTGAATATTTCAAAGGTACGACTTGAGATTAATTTCCGCGACAAACAGACAATTTATAGTTTTTCTACGCCATTTTAACCTCAAAACATGTGAATCCCGTAAGATTTTATTATAGTTTTTGAAAACAACCGCTTTTTTAATTGCTAAATTTGAAAGAAATAACCTCATAATCTGCAAAAGTATGCCCATAGCAAAAGTACCGTCTTACATGAAAGCCGTTTATATTTCCTTGCTTATCATCATAATTATTTTTTTTATGATAATGGCGAAAGCAATATTAGTTCCTTTGCTTGTTTCCGGCTATATAGCCATGCTCATGACTTCATTTTGCAATCGTCTTGAAGGATGGAAAATACCCAGGTCACTAAGTGCCTTTATTGCACTGCTTCTCATCATTCTGCTGGCTTTGGGATTAATTTTCTTTATTGTTTCCCAATTGCAAAGTTTTACAAATGACGTGGAAATGAATATGGAAGAAAGCCTGAATAATTTTGCTATAAAAATCAATACAAGTATTGAGAATTTTATTGGCTATGATATTGGTATGGGCGACGGTTTCAAGATTAAAAAAGTCATGGAGCTTATCCAATCCGGGAATACCAATATTTCCGAACTGCTTTTTACAACAATAGGAACCTTATCCAACATCATCCTTTTACCGGTTTTTATCTTTTTCTTATTGATTTACAGAGACCATCTTGCCGTTTTTGTTACGAAAGTATTTGACAAACAGCGCAACAAAGTACTTATGGAACATATGGTTTCTATGCGAAAAATTGTCCATGCCTATATTGTAGGCGCGGGAAAAGTGATGATTATTTTGGGAATCGTAAATACGGCTGTTTTATTTGCTTTGGGAATCAAACATGCCATCTTTTTTGGGATGATTGCCGGGTTGTTGAACATTATACCCTATGTAGGACCTTTTATGGGTGCCTTAATGCCGTTTGCCTACGCTTTGATAACCAAAGACAGCTTATTTTATCCTTTTGCCGTTATCGTCTCTTTTACGCTGATTCAGTTTATGGAAGGCAGTTTCCTGACACCTAAAATTACTGGTGCGAATGTAAACCTGAATGCGTTTATTACTTTTTTAGGACTGTTGATAGGAGGAGCTATTTGGGGAGTAGTGGGAATGATTTTGATTATACCTACAATTGCTATATTAAAAAAGCTGTTTGAACTAAGCCCGGATACAGAACCTTATGCCTACCTGTTTGGCGAGGAAGATGCACAATGGTTTAAACGGCGCAAGCCTAAAATAAGCAGTTAGCAAGCGTTTCCAAAACTTTGGTGATTTCTTCTCCGGAATTAAAACTATGAAGGCAAAACCGGAGCCTTTCCTGATTTTCAGGAACTGTAGGCGAAAGGATTGCCTTTACATCAAATCCGTGTTGCTGTAATTTGCCGGCTATCGCTTTTACTTTGTCATTGCCGGGTATTATAGCCGACTGTATGGCTGATTTATTTCGGACAAAAACGGGCTTTAATCCTAATCGCTGTTTCTCCTGATTAAAATGCAGGATATTGTTCCGCAATTTTTCAAT
>Ga0097677_1000289_pt1 | contig 74298 bp, 74 predicted proteins | sample ThiBiot_500_biof_FD_72842 | JGI IMG/M metagenome (GOLD analysis project Ga0097677, IMG submission 72842) | Wastewater bioreactor microbial communities from Cape Town, South Africa - Thiocy_expt_500_biof - 1398105537950 (version 2) (version 2) ...
TTCGATACGGTGAATGGCGGTTTTGGCGAAGCGCCAAAATTTCTTCACCCCGCGGAACTGGAATTCTGCCTGCGCCGTTATTCGGCCGACAATAGTGAGGAAGCGCTGAGAATGGCAGAGCTTACGCTGCAAAAAATGGCCGGGGGCGGAATCCATGATCAACTTGGCGGCGGTTTCTGCCGCTACAGCACAGACCCGCACTGGAGCATTCCGCATTTTGAAAAAATGCTCTATGACAACGGACCCCTGCTGTGCCTCTATGCCGACGCCTGGCTGGCGACGAGAAATCCACGATTTGCGCACATAGTGGAAGAAATCGCGGGCTGGGTGATGCGCGAGATGCAGGCGGATGGAACCACAACCGGAGAAGATCACGAGACGAAGGGTGGAGGATATTATTCTTCTCTTGATGCCGATTCCGAAAACGTGGAGGGAAAATTCTACGTATGGAATCGTGACGAGATAGCGAAAATTTTGACGAGTGAGGAATATGCGGTAACCGCACCCTATTATGGCCTGACGCAAGATCCAAATTTCGAGGGAAAGTACTGGAATCTCGAAGTTGCCGCATCGCTGGCGGATGTAGCAGCGGCATGCGGCATCGAGCGGGAAGAAGCGGAGCAGAGACTTGCATCCGCCCGCGCGAAGATGCTGAGCGAGCGCGAGCGGCGCGTACGGCCGGGCCGTGATGAAAAAATCCTTACGAGCTGGAATGGATTGATGATCAGGGGGATGGCGCGCGCGGGGCGTATTTTCGGTCGGGCGGAATGGGTACGATCGGCCGCGCAGGCAGCGGATTTCATCCGTCGCGCGCTGTGGAAAAAGGGCCGGCTCCTGGCGACCTGCAAGGACGGCAAGGCGCACCTCAACGCATATCTCGACGATTATGCATTCATGCTGGATGCCCTCATGGAACTGATGCAGGCCGACTTCCGGCAGCCGGATCTTGAATTCGCGGTTGCACTCGCCGATATATTGCTGGAGCAATTTGAAGACAAGCAGGACGGAGGCTTTTTCTTCACCAGTCACGATCATGAAAAACTGATTCACCGGCCCAAGCCCCATTATGACACCGCCATGCCATCGGGTAACGGGGTAGCGGCCTGCTCACTGCAGCGGCTAGGGCATCTGCTGGGCCAATTCAAATATCTGCAGTCCGCGGAACGCGCTCTGGATCTGTTTCGGCCGGCAATGTCCCGCCAGGCCAGTTCCTGCTGCAGTTTGCTGGCAGCGCTCGAGCAATCTCTCGCGCCGCCACAAATTGTCATACTCCGCGGTCCAGCGCATTCGCTGGCGGAATGGAAAAAAGCGTTGCGGCTGCGTCGGGAAGGCGGTCTCGTATTTTTCCTGCCGGCGGAGCTTGCTGACCTCCCGCCGAGTCTGAGTAAACCGTTGGCAGCGAATGATGCTGTCAACGCCTGGGTTTGCCAGGGCGTTAACTGCTTGCCGGCGATCACTGACATGCAGGAATTGCTGCGCGTCTGCAAAATTCAAGGTAAGATAGAATCCCCTTTCTATAATTAACGGATAAAGGAGCAAGAATGAAAGCTGTCTGGATGGGAATGGTTGCAGCATCAGCCCTGTTAATGGTAGGTACCGCGCAAGCGAGCGCGGATTTGGCGAAAGCCAAAGGTTGCACGAATTGTCACACGGTTGACAAAAAATTGGTCGGACCTGCGCTGAAAGACGTCGCAGCCAAGTACAAGGATGACGCGGGCGCCCAAGCTCGTCTGGAAGACAAGGTGAAGAAAGGAAGCCAAGGCGTTTGGGGCCCGGTTCCGATGCCGCCGAATACCAACGTGAATGACGCGGAGGCAAAAACCCTGGTGCAGTGGGTTCTGTCTCTTAAATAAAGCAATCTGACCTTCAAAAGAGCCGACGCATCGACGCGTCGGCTTTTTTATTTGCCATCGTAAAAACCAGCGAATAATATGATGTAATCGAATACCGATGGCAATGACCATGCCGCTCTGATTAGTGCCCCCCTGCGGCAGATCCACCTATAGACCAGCTCGTGAGAAACCTGCTCAGCGCGCTTCTGCTTCCCCCATCGAATCTGATTCTGCTGGGCATGGCGGGAATCGCGCTTCTCAAACACCGCCCCGGACTCGGCAAGGCACTGGTGACCTTGGCATTGGCCCTGCTTTATCTGCTGTCCACTCCCATTGTTGCCGAAGGTCTGCTTCACAGCCTGGAAACACTACCCCAGCGCCATCCTTTCGATACCAGTGTACAGACTATTGTAGTGCTGGGCGCCGATACCTATTTCAGCCCGCCGGAATACGATGCGCACACCGTGGGGCGCTTGAGCCTGGAGCGTGTTCGCTATGCGGCGCGGCTCTACCGGCGCACGGGCAAGCCAATACTGACAACAGGCGGTACGGAGCAGGGCAATGGCTTTTCGGAAGCCGTACAGATGAAAACGGTATTGGAAGAAGAATTTCGGGTGCCGGTGAGTTGGGTGGAAAAAACTTCAAGAAACACACGGGAAAACGCATACAAGAGCTTTGCGATATTGAAAAAAGATGGCATTGATCACATCGCGCTCGTTACCCACGCCTGGCATATGCCAAGAGCAATACGCGAATTCGAGCAGGCCGGATTCAATGTCACCCCAGCCCCTACTGCGTTTACCACCCGATACAGGACAGGGCTGATGTCATTTATCCCCATGGCAAACGCGCTGCAAAAAAGCTGGCTGTATTTCCATGAGATCTTTGGAATACTGTGGTATCGCCTGATTCCTGTTAGCCGGGATCTCAGGCGTCTTCACGAACGTTCTGATCATACTGCTAACTGATCTTCTGAATTAGTATTGGCGGAAATTCTGCTTTTTTCCGAAAGGGATTAAAATAGCTTACAAAAAGGTTCAGGAATTGACATGAAAGCACGTATCAGATGGCGGAACGGAATGAGTTTCCTCGCCGAATCCGGCAGTGGGCATGAAGTCCTGATGGACGGACCGCCGGAAGCGGGCGGCCAGAATCTCGGTCCCCGGCCCATGGAAATGCTCCTGATGGGGACCGGGGGCTGCACTGCGGTGGACGTGCTATTGATCCTGAAAAAAAGCCGGCAGGAGATCTCCGATTGCGTGGTGGAAATCGAAGCGGAACGGGCTGCCAAAGATCCCAAGGTGTTTACACGCATCCACTTCCACTTTATCCTGAGCGGAAAAAGGATGAAGCCGGAACAGATCGAGCGCGCAATAAACCTGTCCGCCAAAAAATACTGCTCGGCTTCGATCATGCTGAGCAAGACCGCGGAATTGACACACGACTTCGAAATCATCGAGACCGAAAATTCCGGCGGCGGCATTCAGGATATCGATCAGACCCAATAAGCGGTTTTGGTCATGACTTTCGAACCCAGTTTCATCGCCTGTTTCACAGGCCCCGGCAACTCCACGCCGCCATGCGATATCGCCGACGTGGCGTGCCCGGCCTCATCGATCTGCATCTGGGAAACGATGGCGCGGCTTTTCCGGTCATGAGGCGGCAGGCGCTTCAAATGACCTGCCAGATGGACTTCGACCTGGCGTTCCGTTTCGGCGAGAAATCCGAGATTCCATTTGTCGCCCAGCATGCCGGCAAATGCGCCAATGGCGAACGAACCCGTGTACCACAAGGGGTTCAGTAAGCTCTTGCGTCCGTTCAGCTCGGCGATGCGCCTTTCGGTCCATGCAAGATGCTCTGTTTCCTCGCGCGCTGCCTGGGTGAGAGTATCCTGAACTTCTGTCTCGCGCGCGGTCAGTGCTTGCCCCTGATATAGCGCTTGCGCGCAAATCTCGCCCACGTGATTGACTCGCATCAGAGCGCTTGCCTCGCGTTTCTCCCAATCGTTCAACTCGGCTTCCGGTAATTCGGTACCCGGAACCGGCCTCAATGTCTGTGCCGGTGTCAACAATGTTCGCAACGCACGATCGAAACCGATGATGAATTTATCCAGATTTGGCATGGCGAGCTCCGTAATGTGATCCCAAATCCGGCGATTGACCACTCGTTTCCAGTTTGGAGCTATGATCCACAAAAACTTTCCGCGGTACTCGACGTTCACCTAATATGGTGAGTTCGCTACAACTGCCGGATTCAGGATAATCAGATTATACTCATCTGGCGCGCTAATAATGTAACCGGGTGCAACACTTCAACCTCGGAACCTGGCTCCTGAGCCCCCCGGCACAATCCAGCCGCGATATGCATGGCGCAGCCGATATTGGACGTAGCAAGATACCGTGCGCCGCTTGCCTCCACCGCAGCCAGCTTATCGTGGAGCAATGCCTGCGCCATTTCGGGCTGGTCGAGAAAGTAGGTCCCGGCAGCGCCGCAGCATTGATCATTTCCGCCAAGCGGCAAGATCCGGGCTTCCGGAATGCGCGTCAGCAACGCATAGGCATGGCGGGAAGCCCGAAGCACATTGCGCAGGCTGCATGGCTCATGCACAGCGATGGCATGCGGCAATGGGGCAAGCCTGACACCGTCCCATCCTTTTGCAGTCACCAAAAATTCGCTGATATCGAACACCTTTTCAACGAAACGGTCGTGCTGGCATTTGGATGCATCCATGGGAGATTCTGCGCTTCCCGATCGAGCGGGACCTGATGAGGCCGACGAGAACATGGCAGCATATTCCGACAGTTGTGCGCCACAGCCCGATGCTGTGCTGATAATCGCACTGGGTCCCGGTTCATCGAAGGCTTCCATGTTCTGACGCGCCAGCTGCTCCGCCGTCCGCTTGTCGCCGCCGTGCTGATGCAGTGCGCCGCAACAGGTCTGCGTCGGGGGCACGCGGACGGTGTAGCCCAATCGATTGAGCACGAATATTGCGGCGTTGATCGTCTCAACGTCGGTCAGCCGGGCGACACAACCGAGGAATAAACCTACTTCCCCTCGGTACTTGCCTATCGAGGGATAAACGGGTCGCCAGGATCTGGCTCCGCCCTCTGGCCTCCCCACATGCGGCAACTGCGCCTCCAGCAGCGCAAACCGTGTCTCTCCCAGCGAGCTGGATTTGCGCAATACGTGCTGCAACCCGCTTTGCTGGTAAAAGCGTAGGAGCGGCCGCAATAAATCCATTCGTGAAGGCCGGGCAATCAATTCTTTCTCCACCCACCGCCTTAATCCTGATTTTTTCCTCTCCGGCTGCTCCTTGCCGGGATCGAGGGGTACGGATTTCATCATTGCGCGGCTTCCATCCATCAATTGTCCAAAGCCTACATGGTTCGGACAGACCGCTTCGCATGCGCGACATGTAAGACAGCGGTCCATATGCAACGCGAAGCGGGCATTCATTGGAATTCGGCCCTCGACAGCGCCGCTTATCAATGCAATGCGGCCGCGTGGCGAATCGGCCTCGGATTGCGTCAACTTGTAGGTGGGGCAATGTGGAAGACAAAGGCCGCATGAAACACAGCGGTTGGCTTCTGCAAGCAGGGAATCGGCGGAAAAATCCGGCAGTGGATCAGAAGGCGTCATGATGGTTCGGCTGAAAAAAATCCACTGATGTTTCCTGCTCGCACTTCCGACTTCTGACATTGGAAAGACCCTTCGGCCTGCCCGCCCATGAGGGAGGAGCGCAACACAATTCCGGCCAGCACGTGACTCGCGTCGACCATTCGTCCCTCGAAAAATCTTTGTAGATTACAGCCATAAACCAAAAAAAGAATGCCTGGACGCTGAACCCTGGTTTTATATGGCTCATGGCAGAGAAAGGTATCAGACAGGAGATCCACGCTACAATTCCCCCCTTCCTTTCATTGGAATTTTCCCATCTTGGAAGCTTTTTTTACCTCAACCCTGCTGGTCGCCCTGGCGGAAATCGGTGACAAGACACAGCTTCTTTCGTTTGTACTCGCCGCAAAACTGCGCCGACCCTATCCCATCATGGCTGGTATTCTTGCCGCCACGTTGCTCAATCATGCGCTCGCGGCCTGGCTCGGAACCTGGGTGGCTGACTTGATTACCGCCGAATCCCTGAGCTGGATAGTCGGACTATCATTCATCGGCTGCGGTTTGTGGGCATTGAAGCCGGACACGCTGGATGCGCAGCCTCGCGTTTTTGGCGCTGGCATTTTTGCGACCACTCTTGTGGCATTTTTTCTGGCGGAAATGGGGGACAAGACACAATTCGCGACGGTGGCGCTGGCAGCGCACTATGACGCAATGGTACCGGTGGTGTTCGGGACGACTCTAGGCATGATGCTCGCCAACACGCCCGCGGTCTGGATCGGACAGGCGCTGGCTGAACGGATCAACATGAAACTGGTGCGATGGCTGGCGGCGGCTTCGTTTGTGCTGATGGGCTTATGGACGCTAGCCAGCGGAGCAGCATCATATTGATGCCTCTGCCAGAAGACAGGCGCCGCACCCCTATCTGTGCAACCCGAGTCAGCGAATTCCCTGAATGTATCGCTCGAGCTGATCGATGATGAACTCCCGGCCCGAGATCGCGTCTTTTACCAGGTCGCCGATTGAAATGATGCCGATCACTTTATTATTTTCCAGCACCGGCAAATGGCGTACCCGCATCTGCGTGACCAGAGCCATGCAATCTTCGCTGGTATAGTCGGGATCGACATATGCGACCTGCGTGGTCATGATTTCTTTTACCCGGATATCTTTCGCATTCTTATCCAGCAGATACGCTTTGCGCGAAAAATCTCTTTCGGTAAGGATGCCTGCCAGTTCCCCCGCCTCAAGCACCAGCAGTGCGCCAATGTTTTTAGCAGCCATCAATTGCATCGCATCATACACGGAGTCATCCGGGCCGGTGCTTGCAACATCAAACCCTTTGCCCTGCAATAGCTGCTTTACGGTTGCCATCGTATGTGCCCCTCCTTGCCCTGTGTCATTTTTTCGGAAAGCAGTGATTAATGATAGCACGTCAGTGGCAGCCCAATACCTGCTCCACGCTGCCGATGCCTGCTCGCCACCAGTATCCTGAAAGCAGAATGAGATAGCATTGAATCAGGCAAACCAGCGCAAAAAAGCGGCTGCAGCCAGTGCTGTCACACCTAGCGCAGCGAGCAATTTCCAGGCAACGCTGCGTTGTTCCGTGGTCCAGCCGGCGGCCTGGCGTAGATACATTATGGCAATACTAACGCCACCCGCTGCGCACATGATCTTGATCAACAGTGCAGCGAAGGCCAGCCCGTATAAATCGGGCAGTTTTTCATAAAAATAATAGCTGACTGCACCGAAACCCACTCCGCTTAATGCTTGAGCAGTCCAGCTTAAACCGACCAGCCATGCAAACTTGCGCTGGATCGGGATGGGTTGCGCCGCTGGATATATGGCAAAAATGGCTACACCCACCACGGCAGCGGCGCCAAAATTGTGTACCAGCTGCATGATGGCATAGCTAAGGTTTTCAAACACAATTATGTGGCCGGCCCCACGCTGACGTTAATGCATTTTTGTGCACCGATCGGGGTATGCGCCTTATTGACCACCTTGATGCATATTTCGTGCTCACCCGACGAGAGTTTCCCCAATGCGTGCTTACCTTTTAATCCACGCAACGTCACCGCTTCATTTTTGTCTACGTAAAGGTGCGTATGATCGCCTTTATCTCCGAGACTCACATCGTAATCGATGTTGATATCTTCCTTAGGATTGAATTTGGTGCCATTCACAGGGGATGAGATCGCGACTGAGGCATCGGCGGCAAGTGCGCCCGGGACATAGCAGCTAAAAACAAGAGAAACTGCCAGGACATGTGATATCCGCATCATTGTTCTCCTCCAGATAGTGAATTTGAATGATTGTAAGAAAAAGGATGAAATCGGTAAATTCAGTTCAATTACAAAAAAACAGGTCGATAGACTTCATGCAAACCCTACACCTTGAATTTTGCCTTCAAAGCATTGCTTTTTCATTATTACCCTACCCCTCTCGAAAAGTAAAATATTCTCCTTAATCCATCATCACGCCTTCCCGCAAGGGACGCCAGAAATCCGATTTGTTATAGTGTGCTTCCGTCTGAATGTTGGCCGGTGAGATATCGGCTGCTGTAAAGCAAAGCTGCCGTTCAGATCGTTATTCCGCTACGCGAGCGGACTAAATTTAGATTCAGCGCGCAATCGCATATGACAACTGATGGGCCACCAGGGCCGCAATCCCCCATCGGCTTCGTTCCCAATCCGCTTAAACAGTGGCACGCACCTATAGCAAACGGCTCTTGTCGCCACTGGTAAACCCGAGGAGCGGAGTGCGCATGCTTCTGCCGAAAGCGATGGTTTTGAATAATTCTCCCATTTCGGCGGGACTCACCAGTTTTTGCAGCTGATTCGCCAGCGGGAGGTAATCCCGGGGATTTTCGGGAGGAATCTGCGCCAGAATGTCGGTTATGCCGCAATTGATGAGGAAATGCGCCTGAGTGTTATAACCGAGCAGGACGAGGCCAGCACTCGTACCCGCATTTGCGATAGCACTGAAATCGACATGAGCGGTAATATCCTGCAGGCCTGGAAGATAAAACGGATCATCATGGGCATGATGGCGATAGTGGCACATCAGCGTTCCGCGGCTGCGCTGGGGGTGATAATACTCGCCCCTTCCAAAACCGTAATCGATGAGCAGTATCGCGCCTTTTTGTAAAATGGGCGCGAGGCCACGAATGAAATGGCATGCGGAAAGGTTGATGTCGCTGATATACCCGGCACCTTCGCCAGCCTCGACCAGGGGTCTCAGCTCTTTTGCAGCAGCCAATAGTTCTCCCTCTTCGAGAGGATGCTCCATCCATTGAAACTCGCCATCCCGGCATATGATGCCACGCTCGAACAGGCCGGTTTCGCGCCAGGCAACCAAGTGCACCGGCATAGCATCGAGCACTTCATTGGCGAGCATCAATCCCTTGAACTCGCTCGGAAGGCGTTCCAGCCAGACGACGCGAGGCAACAGATGCGGCGCATGCTCTTCCAGCAAACGCCGCTGCCTTTGCCGCAGCTCCGCGCTCACTTCAAGAATGAAATAGCGCGCCGGCAGGCTTCCCAGCTTTTCCAGCTCAAGCAGCAGATCGAGCGCCAGTTTGGCCGTGCCTGCGCCGAACTCCAGAATATCCGCTTCTTCATTGATAAGACGAAGTACCTGGGCCGCCTGCCGGGCCAAGGTTCGACCGAACAGCGAGGAAATTTCCGGGGCGGTGACAAAATCTCCCGCTTGCCCGAACTTCGCCGCGCCGCCGCTGTAGTACCCCATGCCGGGTACGTATAACGCCAGTTGCATGTAATGCGCGAAGGAAATCCAGCCGCCCGCGGCGGCAATTTCCGCCTGGATCAGCCTTTGGAGGGCGCGGCTATGGCCGAGAGCCGCTTGACCCGGCTCAGGTAGTGGCGGGAGTTTGCGCATGGCGCTATGCTACCCGTAAGTGATGGAGGACGCGCAAGTGTAGAGGAGATAACGATGCAAGGGAAAGCGATACTCGTTACGGGCGGCGCCAGGCGCTTGGGTGCGGCTATCTGCCGCGAATTGCATGCGCGCGGCGCCAGCCTGATCGTGCACTACCGAAGCTCCGGCCAGAATGCACAGGCCCTGCAGGGGGAGCTTAACCGGCTTCGTCCCGGTTCGGTAGCCCTGGTCCACGCTGACCTGCTCGATATCAGCCGGCTGCCCGGCCTGATCGAAGAGTCGGCAAGCCATTTCGGAAAGCTCGACGCGCTTGTCAATAATGCTTCCAGCTTTTTCCCCACGCCCCTAGGGGAAATTACCGAAACAATATGGAATGACCTTATCGGCAGCAACCTGAAGGCTCCCCTGTTTCTTTCTCAAGCCGCTGCGCCGCTGCTGAGGAAGCAGCAGGGCTGCATCGTGAATATCGTCGACATTCATTCTGAGTGGCCGTTAAAAGGATATGCCGTATATACCGCCGGAAAGGGAGGTCTCGCAGCGCTTACGAGATCACTGGCGCTGGAACTGGGGCCGGACATTCGTGTGAACGGCGTTTCTCCAGGCCCGATCCTGTGGCCTGAAGACGGCGAGTGGAAGGAGGAAGCAGCACGCCGGCATATCATCGAGAGGACTATCCTGAAACGCACGGGCGAACCCGAAGATATCGCCAAAACCGTGTTGTTCCTTATCGCCCATGCTCCCTATGTCACCGGACAGATCATCAATGTAGATGGCGGGCGCAGCATTAATTTATCCTAAATTCCCCTTTGTAGCGAACTCTCTATGGATCATAGGAATAAAAAAATGGCAGACTGCTGGATTTGGAACTGTAGCAGGGCCAGATTATGCGAATACCTTTCCCATGAAACGATATTCACATCCACGGTGAATTGCTGTCCTCATATATCTACAAACCTACAGCAAATATTGCCTGTTATCTGTTATGTATGTCAACGAACAGATATTAAAGAGGATGGCAGATAAGCTGATAACGAGTCTGCGCAATTTCCATCTGCATAGGCAGGTCATTCAAGAGCCCCCGACTGGACTGATAGATTCGATTTTTATGATAAGCCCTAACTGATAACGGAGGAGTCATGAAACAACGGCTTTTATCCTTTACAGCAATAGCTTCGCTCATAACACTGTATTCATGTGGGGGTACGCCGCTGAGAGTTCCGTCGCTGTCGGCATCTCCGGCCAGACCAGCGCTGCAAACCGACGGAGCGATTATGTTGAACGGCGGCAATCTCCTCACGAACCATCAGTATGGCGTAGGAATCTTTACAGGCGGCTCACCGGTCAAAATTGGCGAGGTTACGACAGACAACACAGGAGCTATCAATAACGTGAAGCTCGAATATACCTGCCGGACGCTTTTCGTCGGCAGGATAAACGTGGAAGTCTATGAACTGCAGCCTGACAGAAGTCTTGGCGCGGGGATCGTGCAAGCACAGACTAGCGGCGATACGTGCTTCTGATCTTCAAACCGGAGGGATGGATTGTCATTTACTTACTCCGTCAGTTTTTTCTTCAAGATCTCATTTACCTGTGCCGGGTTGGCCTTGCCTTTGGCAGCTTTCATCACCTGACCGACCAGGGCGTTGAACGCTTTTTCCTTGCCAGCCCTGAACTCATCCACCGATCTGGAATTTTCGGCAATAACCCTGGTTATCAGCTTTTCCAGTTCACCCGAATCCGAGATCTGTTTCAGCCCCTGGGATTCGATGATTTCGTCAGCCAGATTTTCAACGCCCCGTTGGCTTCTGCTGCCCGCTCCTGATGCCGGCTCACTCGCTTTCGCCCACATTTGCCTGAATACTTCCTTGGCAATTTTTCCCGATATAGTTCCATCCTTGATACGGACCAGAAGCTGCGCAAGCTGTGCCGGCGAAAGCGGGCACTCGCCGAAACTTTTCCCTTCGTCGTTGAGATAGCCAAAAATCTCGCCGGTCACCCAGTTGGCGCAAAGCTTCGGGTCGGAAGGAAGCTGGCTCACAACCATTTCGTAATACTCGGCGGTCTCCCGATCGGTGGTCAGGTTCGCCGCGTCATAGCCGGAAAGTCCATAGTCTCGCTCGAGCCGCACCCGCATGTCTTGCGGCAGCTCGGGCATCGCACTCTTCAATTCGGCGACCCAGCTCTGCGAGATTTCGAGGGGCAGCAAATCGGGATCGGGGAAGTAGCGGTAATCCTGTGCATCTTCCTTGCTGCGCATGGCGCGGGTTTCATCCCGTTCGGGATCATAGAGGCGAGTTTGCTGCTGGACGGTTCCCCCGTCCTCGAGGAGCTCGATCTGCCGCCTTGCTTCATAATCGATGGCCTTTTCGAGAAAGCGGAACGAGTTCAGGTTTTTTATTTCGCAGCGCGTGCCAAGCCTGTCGGAGCCGCGGGGACGCACGGAAACGTTGGCGTCGCAACGGAACGAGCCCTCCTGCATGTTTCCATCGCAAATGCCGATCCAGCGTACCAGCGAGTGCAATGTTTTCGCGTAAGCCACCGCCTCCGTGCTGCTGCGCATGTCTGGTTCCGACACGATCTCGAGCAGGGGCGTGCCAGCCCGGTTCAGGTCGATGCCAGTCATTCCATGAAAATCTTCGTGCAACGACTTTCCCGCATCTTCCTCCAGATGCGCCCGCACAAGGCGCACCACTTTTTCGCCTCCATCGGCTCCGCTGGCTCCCGGAACCCGAATCCTGATGCTGCCGCCTTCGACCACCGGCGTCTCATACTGGCTGATCTGATAACCCTTGGGTAAATCGGGATAAAAATAATTCTTCCGCGCAAAAATCGAAGGGGAATTGATTTTGCCGCCCACCGCCAGGCCCAGCTTGACGGCGCGTTCGACCGCTCCATGGTTCAGTACCGGCAATACACCCGGCAGGGCAAGATCCACCGTGCACGCCTGCGCATTGGGGGACGCACCATAGGCGGTCGATGCGCCGGAGAATATTTTCGATCGCGTCGAGAGCTGGGCATGCACCTCGAGCCCGATTACCGTTTCCCACTGCATTTGGATTCCCTTCAAACTTTACCCGGTGCTCCGGGGAAAAAACGTGCATCGATGCCTGCAAGGGCCGGGGGCCGGCGGAAGTGCGGCGCGAATTCCGGATCAGGCCGGGATGGGCGTGCGCATATGCCAATCCGTTACCAGCTGATACTGGTGCGCCGCGTTCAGCATCCGAGCCTCCGCAAAATAGTTTCCGACGAGATGCAGTCCTACCGGCCTGTTCTTGTATCCAAACCCGACAGGGATGGACATGCCGGGCAATCCGGCAAGATTGACGGCAATCGTGTAAGCATCCGACAGATACATCTGTACCGGATCGCTGCTTTTCTCGCCGAGATCGAAAGCCACCGTGGGAGAGGTTGGTCCCATGATGATATCGCACCGGGCGAACGCCTCGGTAAAATCCTGCGCAATGAGGCGGCGCAGTTTCTGTGCCTGGATGTAATACGCGTCGTAGTAGCCATGCGACAACACATAAGTGCCGATGAGTATGCGGCGCTTCACCTCCGCGCCAAAACCCTGGGCACGGCTTTTCCGGTACATGTCATTGAGATCGGCATAATCCGGAGCGCGGTAGCCATACCGGACCCCGTCGAAGCGGGAAAGATTGCTCGATGCCTCCGCAGGAGCCAGCACGTAATAAACCGGAACGGACAGTTTTGTAGTGGGAAGGGATACCTCCACCGTCTTTGCCCCCAGCTTGCGATATTCCGCCAGCGCGTCATCCACGGCACGCGCTACGTCATCATTTATTTCCTTGACGAAATATTCTCTTGGCAGGCCGATGCGCAAGCCCTCCAGCGGCTTCTCGAGAATACGGGTATAGTCTTCCGGTTCACGCTGTAAACTGGTCGAATCACGCGCATCGAACCCGGCCATGACGTTGAGCATCAATGCCAGGTCTTCCGCCGACTTGGCCATGGGCCCACCCTGATCCAGGCTGGAAGCAAAGGCAATCATGCCATAACGTGAAACCCGGCCATAGGTAGGCTTGAGTCCCGAAATGCCGCATAGCGCGGCGGGTTGGCGAATGGAACCGCCGGTGTCGGTGCCCGTTGCGCCAGGGGCCATCCGCGCTGCAACCGCGCAGGCTGAGCCGCCCGAGCTCCCGCCGGGCACGGCTGCCGTGTCCCACGGATTTTTAACAGGACCATAAAAAGACGTCTCATTGCTCGACCCCATGGCGAATTCATCCATGTTGGTCTTGCCGATGGTTACCGCACCCGCCGCATTGAACCGTTCGATCACATCGGCGTCATAGGGAGAAATGAAGTTTGCCAGCATCCTCGATCCACAGGTCGTGCGCCATCCCTTGGTGCAAAAGATGTCCTTTTGCGCGACAGGAATGCCTGTGAGCGGAGTCGCCCGGCCGGCTGCGATAGCGGCATCTGCGGAACGGGCCTGGGTCAGGCTCGCCTCCTCGTCGAGTGTGATAAAAGCGTTGTATTCGGAATTCAGCGAGCGCGCACGCTGGAGAAATTCACCCGTCAATTCGGCGCTGGAAATTTTTTTTGATGCGAGCAGCGCGGAAAGCTGCCTGAGGCTGAAATTCAACATGGGATTTGTGGAACAGGACTCGTTAAGGGGCGAAGATAATTCGAGGGCCGCATATGCGGTTACTCGATAACTTTCGGCACCAGATAAAGCCCCATTTCCACCTGCGGAGCAATCGACTGGAACAATTCATGCTGATCCATCTCGGTTACCGCATCTTCCCGCAGGCGCTGCCTGACATCCTGCGAGTGGGACATGGGCGACACCGCTGAGGTATCCACTGCCTGCATCTGCTCGATCAAGCTGAAGATGTCCGTCAACTGAGCGAGAATGGCGCTTCCCTCCTCCTCAACAACTTCAATGCGGGCAAGATTTGCAATGCGTTTCACCTCGTCCAAAGACAGCGACATTCATCCTCCAAAGGCTTATAACCCTTATATTCAAATAGCTAATAGAGTATCATAGCCGACCTGAATGACGCATTCTTTTCACGCGCCCTTATCGTCGTCTCCAACGGATCCCGTAACCATGATTAATTTCATCAACAATAACATATTGAAAGGCTATTTCTCGACCGATATGGCCATCGACCTGGGGACTGCCAATACTTTGATCTATGTGCGCGGGCAAGGCATCGTGCTGAACGAACCCTCGGTAGTGGCGATTCGCCAGGATGGTGGACCTAATGGCAAGAAGCTGATCCAGCAGGTAGGCCTGGCAGCGAAGCAGATGCTGGGGCGCACTCCCGGTAATATTACCGCCATCCGCCCCATGAAGGACGGCGTAATCGCTGACTTTACCGTTACCGAGCAAATGCTGAAGCACTTCATCAAAAAAGTGAATCCCCCGCGATTGTTTGCCGCCAATCCACGAATCGTGATCTGCGTTCCCTACGGCTCCACGCAGGTTGAGCGCCGCGCCATTCGCGAAGCAGCCTACGGCGCCGGGGCCCGCAAGGTGGAATTGATCGAGGAGCCAATGGCTGCGGCTATTGGCGCAAACCTGCCCGTGGAAGATGCTACCGGCTCCATGGTGGTGGATATTGGCGGAGGCACAACGGAAGTTGGCGTGATATCGTTGGGAGGAATCGTTTACTCGAACTCTGTGCGGGTCGGGGGAGACAAGTTCGACGAGGCCATCATAAATTACATACGCCGCAACTACGGTATGCTGATCGGCGAGGTCACCGCCGAATTGATCAAGAAGGAAATCGGCTCTGCATTTCCAGGGTCGGAAGTACGCGAAATGGAAGTCAAGGGACGCAATCTGGCGGAAGGGATTCCGAGAAGCTTTACTATTTCCAGCAATGAGATTCTTGAAGCCTTGGCTGAGCCGCTCAACAATATCGTCAGCGCCGTCAAATCCGCCCTGGAGCATACTTTGCCCGAGCTGGGGGCGGACATTGCGGAAAAAGGCATGGTGCTGACCGGCGGAGGCGCATTGCTGCGCGATATCGATCGCTTGATGATGGAAGAGACCGGATTATCCGTGATAATCGCGGAGGATCCGCTGACCTGTGTGGTTCGCGGGTCGGGGATAGCACTTGAAAACATGGATCAGCTGGTAAGCATATTTGCAAGTGACTAGGGCCTGTTAACAATGCGGGCGGGAAACAGGGGTTAACAGGCCCTGGACCGCACGCCTGACAGGCATCATTCGGCCGGCCTTCTTTGTGTTGAATTCCGGATAGGGTACATTCAAACACCCAAATTTGATGGAAATGGCCCCGCAGTTTTTCAGACACGGCCCGAGCTTGCAGGCACGGCTATTTTTCTTCGTGCTCCTGTCGTTAACACTCATGGCCGCTGATACCCATTTCAGATATCTGGCGGGAATTCGGCAAGTATTTGCCATCGCGCTCTATCCGCTGCAAAAGCTTGCCAATGTACCCATGACCCTCTCCGACACCATGGGTGCGGTTTTTGTCACTAATCATCTGGCGGACGAAAATGCCTATCTGAAGCAGCAATATCTGGCCGACAAGGGACAACTCCTGCAGTTGCAGGCATTACGGGCCGAAAACGACCAATTGCGCAAGTTGCTGGAAGCAGCGCAGCGCGTGGAAAGCAAGGCAGTCATCGCGGAGATCCTCCGCGTGCCCAGCGATCCCTTCAACCGCAAGATCATGCTGGACAAAGGCAGCCAGAGCGGGATACAGACGGGGCAGGTGGTTGTAGACGACGTGGGCGTGGTCGGGCAGGTCACCCGCAATTATCCCTGGGTATCGGAAGTGACATTGATTACGGACAAGGATCATTCCGTCCCGATACAGGTTGTGCGAAACGGGCTGCGTTCCGTCGTTTCCGGCACCGGCAAGGATGGGCTGCTGGAGTTGCGCTATGTCGCGGTAAACACGGACATTCGGTCGGGGGACGTACTGGTGACTTCGGGGATAGATGGCGTTTATCCGCCGGGACTTCCGGTAGCAAGCGTATCCAAGATCGAGCGCAGTCCCGCTTTCGTCTTCGCCCGCATCACCTGCACACCTACCGCAGGAGTAGGCCACCACCGGCAGTTGCTGATATTATCCCTGATGAACCCACCCGCCGAAACCCCGGCCGATGCATTCGAAATCAAGCCTGAGACAAGGAAGCGAGAAAAAGTTGGCATTCGCTGATCACCCCAAGCAGGAAATATTGCTCCCTGTAAAAGGCTCATTCATCGTTTTAAGCCTGGTGGCGGCCTTGCTGCTCAACCTGTTGCCACTATCGCCCGGTGCCCTGGCCGCGCGCCCCGATTTCGTTGCTCTGGTATTGCTTTACTGGTGCATCAACCAACCTCAGCGAATCGGCATGAGCATCGCCTTCTTCCTGGGTCTGCTCATGGATATCAGCAACGCCAGCACGCTGGGCGAGAATGCTCTCGCATACAGCATCATGGCGTTTTCCGCCCTGCTGTTTCATCGCCGCCTCCTTTTTTTCAGCCCGCTCGCACAGGCCCCCCAGATAGGCTTGATACTGCTCCTCGGGCAATGCGCCAGACTTCTTGCCGGGCTGCTCGGTGGTTCCCATTTTCCGGGATGGGGTTTTTTTCTTGCAACCATAACAGGCATCATATTATGGCCGCTGCTTTTTTCGTTGCTTAGAATGCCACAAAAACCCGGCAGGTCAACCTCTGATACTCTATGAATCGTAGGGTAGAGCTTCGCAATCATCTGCGCGAACTGCATTATTTCCGCATAAGGCTCGCGATCAGCGCCGGATTCATGCTGCTGCTTTTCCTTCTGCTGTTCACGCGTTTCTTCTACCTTCAGGTATCGCAACGCGAGCATTACCATACTTTAGCCGAAGCCAACCGCATATCCATCGCACCGATAGTACCCAACCGCGGCCTGATCTTTGATCGCAACGGGGAGGTCCTGGCGCACAACTATTCGGCCTACACGCTGGAGATCATACCAAGCAAGGTGCCGGACCTCGAGGCGCTCATCAATGAACTCTCCACCATCGTTGAAATTGCACCCAGGGACCGCAAGCGATTCAAGAAGCTGAGGGACGAGAGCAAGCGATTCGAGAGCCTGCCCATACGCACCCGCTTGACCGATGTGGAAGTTGCGCGATTCGCTGCAAATCGCTACCGCTTTCCCGGGGTGGAAATCAAGGCCCGCCTGTTCCGGCAATACCCGCGAGGAGAAAGCGCCTCACACGTGGTGGGCTACATCGGACGCATCAACGACAAGGACCTCGAACAACTTGAGGCCCGCCATGACCTGGCGAATTACCGGGGCTCGCTGTACATGGGGAAAATCGGCCTCGAGCAGAGTTACGAAAAGGAATTGCATGGCATCACCGGTTTCGAGGAAATGGAAACAGACGCCGCAGGCCGAGTCATACGCATCATATCCCGTACTCCTCCCATTCCTGGAAACAACCTGATGCTATCGCTCGATGCCAAGCTGCAGGAGGTGGCGGAAAAAGCATTTGGGGACCGCCGGGGCGCCCTGGTGGCAATCGAGCCGGACACGGGCGACATACTGGCGTTCGTGAGCAAGCCGGGCTTCGATCCCAATCTGTTTGTCGATGGCATCGATTCCGAAAACTGGGACTTGCTGAACAACTCCATTGACCGCCCGCTCAATAACCGCGCACTGCGCGGAATGTATCCCCCAGGTTCCACATTCAAGCCATTCATGGCGCTGGCGGGCCTGGAACTCAATAAACGCAACGCACAGCAAGGCATCAGCGACCCTGGATACTTCAGCCTTCCCGGAAGCACACATCGATTTCGGGACTGGAAAGCGGGAGGCCACGGGTACGTGGATCTCCACCAGTCGCTTGTCGTCTCCTGCGACACTTATTATTACGCGCTGGCCAACGATCTTGGCATCGACAATATTGCCAGCTTTACCGGAAAGTTCGGACTTGGAAAGAAAACCGGCATCGATATCGAAGGCGAGGTCATGGGCTTGATGCCTACTCAGGAATGGAAGATGAAACGGCATAAACAGAAATGGTATGCCGGCGATACCATCTCGGTGGGAATCGGCCAGGGCTATAACCTGGCAACGCCCCTGCAGCTCGCCTTCGCTACCGCCATCCTCGCGGGAAAGGGCACAGCCTTCCGCCCGCACCTGGTAAAACAGATAAAGAATAATAGCAATGAGATATTGCGCGAGATCGCAACGGAACCCTTGTACACGCTCGATCTCAACCCGGCTCATCTTGAAGCGGTAAAGAATGCGCTCATCGATGTCACTCGCCCCGGCGGCACCGCGGCTGTTGCGGCGGCGGGGGCGGCCTATGCATTCGCCGGCAAGACGGGAACATCGCAAGTAGTGGGCGTGAAGCAAGGCGAAAAATACATGGAAAGCAAAGTCCAGGAGCGCCATCGCGACCACGCATTGTTCATTGCCTATGCTCCAGCGAAAAATCCAAAAATCGCGCTATCGGTGCTGGTGGAAAATGGCGGCCATGGCGGCGCCACCGCAGCGCCTATCGCCAGACTGGTGATGGACTACTTCCTGCTGGGCATATTGCCCAAGGAAAGCGAGGCCAAGACCGCCGACCCGGCGGGAGACGACGAGGAAGCCGTTCATGACTGATCCCTTGCGGCTGTGGCACTACCTGACGCGCTACATCGACGGCTTCCTGCTGGTCGGGCTGTTGATGTTGATGACAACGGGGCTGATCACGCTTTATAGCGCCACCGACGCCAACCTCAGCCGTGTCACCAACCAGGGCATCAATATGCTGGTTGCGCTCGGTATCATGTGGCTCGTCGCCAATATTCCGTTGCAGCACATCATGCGCATTGCTTTTCCAATTTATCTGACCGGACTTCTGTTGCTGCTCTGCGTCATGCTCTTCGGAGAAATCAACAATGGGGCGCGGCGCTGGCTGAACCTCGGCGTGACGCGTATCCAGCCATCCGAGCTGATGAAAATAGCGGTGCCGTTAATGATGGCATGGTATTTCGACATGCATGAAGCAACGTTAAGACTGAGGGATTACGGAGTGGCGACGTTGCTGCTGTTGCTGCCAGTCGTATTGATCCTGCGCCAGCCGGATCTTGGCACGGCGCTGCTGATCGCCGCCAGCGGCTTTTATGTGCTTTTCCTTACCGGATTGTCGTGGCGCATCATGGTCGGGCTGGCGATAGTGGGAGCAGGCAGCGTGCCATTCCTGTGGTCGATGATGCATGACTATCAGCGGCGGCGTGTCATGACCCTGCTCGATCCGACACAGGACGCGCTCGGCGCAGGCTACCACACCATACAATCCACTATTGCCATCGGATCCGGAGGCGTGCTCGGCAAGGGCTGGCAGCATGGGACGCAAACTCATCTCGATTTTCTTCCCGAGAAAAGCACTGACTTCATCTTTGCCGTGTTTTCCGAGGAATTCGGTTTGGTGGGAAATTCGTTGCTGCTGCTGCTATATGTGGTCGTGATAGGCCGCGGCATGTTCATCACCGCCAATGCCCCGACCCAGTTCACGCGCCTGATCGCAGGGTCGATCACGTTGACGTTTTTCACCTATATCTTTGTGAACATGGGTATGGTCATCGGCATTCTGCCTGTAGTCGGCGTGCCATTGCCGCTGATCAGCTACGGCGGCACATCCATGGTGACAATGCTGTTGGGATTTGGTATTTTGATGAGCATTCAGACGCATCCTAAACTGGTAAAGACGTGAAATCCCCCTCGACCTGCACATCCCGTTCGTTGCCGGCCGCCCGCATGGCGGCATTATCGCTCATGGTCCTGGTTGCGGGGTGCGGCACTTTCCTGAAGCAGGACGAACCGGAAAAGCCCTCCTCCGGCAAAACCACAAAACCCAGCATTTTCTCAAAAAAGGGGGGATACTATCTGGATGATGGCCCTGGGGACAATCCCCCGGTGGATCTTGCGTCCATTCCCGACGCCGTTCCCCGCTACGAGCCCCTGCGTGAGGCCAATATGCGGCCCTATGTCGCGCTTGGAAAATCCTACAGGCCCATGACCGGGCTGGAATCGTATCGTGAACGCGGAATAGCGTCCTGGTATGGCCGCCGCTACCATGGACAGAAAACAGCGTCTGGCGAAATCTACGACATGTACGGGATGACCGGCGCCCACCCCGTACTGCCGCTGCCTAGCTACGTTCGCGTAACCAATCTCCGGAATGGCAGATCCGTCGTGATTCGTCTCAACGATCGCGGGCCGTTTCTTTCCGATCGCCTGATCGATCTCTCCTATACCGCGGCATACAAGCTCGATCTGCTGGATGGGGGAAGTTCGCTGGTGGAGGTGGAAACGATACTCGTGAATGCCGAGCCCGCCATGAGGATAGCCTCCGCACCTGTAGGGGCCGCCGCCGTGATTGAGGGACCGGATGGTCCCGTTTTGTTCGCCGTGGCCTCCGCGCCCACGGCAAGCGTTCAAGCCGGTGAAGCCCGGCAAACAACCCGGGCGGCTTTTACACCCGACGCAAATGGCATTTATCTTCAGCTCGGCGCCTTCAGCGCTTACGATAACGCCGATAATTTCCTGGCGCGCATGCGCACCGAACTGCCCCTGATGACCAACAGCCTCGGAATCGTGGCAATGGATGGCCTGTTCAAGGTGCACGCCGGCCCCTATCCCGACCAGGCAGTAGCCAGGCAGGCAGCGGACAAGATCGCGCAAACGCTCTATATCAAGCCCATGCTGCTGGTGCGATAGGACTTGCCCGAATGCCGGTTTCTATCCACCAAAGGCGAGCACAAAGGCGGGCAATTCGCCTTTGGTGCTTCCGCGCATAGCAAAATCTGCGTTCGCTTGGTAGAATCGGCGTTTTACGCTATTCCGCCCAACACTTTTTCAGGACTCGTCATGACCACCAAACACTACGGCCCCACCAGGCAAATCGGCACGTTTTATCCTCCGCAACGCGTCCTGATGGGACCGGGACCTTCCGATACCCATCCGCGCGTGTTGTCAGCAATGGCGCGGCCCACCCTGGGCCACCTCGACCCGGTGTTCACGGATATGATGGAAGAGCTGAAAAGCCTGCTGCGGTATGCTTTCCAGACGTCGAACCTGCTGACTTTTCCGGTATCGGGCCCCGGCTCGGTGGGCATGGAGATGTGCTTCGTCAACATGGTCAACCATGGCGACAAGGTCATCGTGTGCCGCAATGGCGTGTTCGGCGGCCGCATGATCGAAAATGTGCAGCGCTGCGGGGGTACGGCGGTGGTCGTTGAGGACAAGTGGGGTGCGCCGGTCGATCCCCAGAAAGTGGAAGATGCCTTGAAACAGAATCCGGACGCGAAGGTGGTCGCCTTTGTCCATGCCGAAACTTCCACCGGCGCGCTGTCGGATGCGAAGCTGTTGTGCGAGATTGCCCATCGCCATAACTGCCTGACCATCGTCGATACCGTCACTTCGCTGGGCGGTTCTCCGCTCAAGGTGGACGAATGGAAGATCGACGCGATTTATTCCGGAAGCCAGAAATGCCTGTCCTGCCCGCCGGGCCTTTCACCGATCAGCTTTTCGGAACGCGTGGTGGAACTCGTCAAGAACCGCAAGGAAAAAGTGCAAAGCTGGTTCATGGATTTGAACCTGTTGCTGGGGTATTGGGGAACCACCCGGACTTATCACCATACCGCTCCGACCAATGCGCTCTACGCCCTGCATGAGGCGTTGTTCATGCTGTACGAGGAGGGACTGGAGCATTCCTGGGCGCGCCATCAGCGTAACCACGAAGCACTGAAGGCGGGACTGGAAACCCTGGGCATCAAATACCTGGTGGAGGAAAAATCTCGCCTGCCGCAGCTCAACTCGGTCTATGTGCCTGAAGGCATCGATGAAAAAGAAGTGCGCCGCAGGCTGCTCGCCGATTACAATCTCGAAATCGGTGCGGGATTGGGAGATTTCGCCGGCAAAATCTGGCGCTTCGGCCTGATGGGTTATTCCAGCAAAATTGAAAACGTCATGCTATGTCTGGGCGCGCTGGAAATCGTGCTGGCCGATATGGGCAAGAAGATCAAGCCGGGAACGGCCGAAGCAGCGGCACATTATGCCTATGCGGCCAATCCTTTGCCCCTGGAGAGCAAGAGCGCTGCAAAGGCGGCATAATTCCGGAAAAAGGGAAAGATGGGTTGTGGCTATTACCTATACCCATATACCCATCTCGTCCTGAGAAATATGTGCCAACGCCGGTGGCAATTGGCAAAACGATGCCTGAAATCGAGATGGAATTACAGCCCTAATCTCTGCCAGATGGTTGCCGTCAATCCTGCGGAGTTGAGCGTGTAAAAATGCAGCCCTGGTGCGCCGGCGCGAAGTAGCCGGTCGCACAGCTCGGTCACGATATCCAGTCCAAAAGCGCGGATCGATGCGCTGTCGTCACCATATCCTTCCAGTCTTTTCCTGATCCAGCGCGGGACTTCGGCCCCACAGGCATCGGAAAATCTCGCCAGTTGAGAAAACTTGTTGATCGGCATGATACCCGGCACGATGGGGACATCGACACCTATCGCTTCGCAACTGTCAATGAAATTGAAATAGGCGTCTGCATTGTAGAAATACTGGGTAATGACGGAATCCGCACCGGCATCCACCTTGCGTTTGAAATTCCGCAAATCCTCCCCAGGGGAAACGGCCTGGGGGTGGTATTCCGGATACGCCGCCACCTCGATGTGAAAAGTATCGCCGAACTCTTGGTGGATAAAGGTCACGAGCTCGTTGGCATAGCGAAATTCGCCTGCCTGGGCCATGCCGGAGGGCAAATCACCCCTCAAGGCGACAATATGCCGGATGCCCGCATCGTAATACTTTTGCAGCATGCTGCGAATGCTTTCGCCGGTCGAGCCGATACAGGAAAGATGGGGGGCGACAACATGGCCTTCCGCCTGAATTTCGAGCACGGTCTCGAGGGTACGGTCGCGTGTGGAGCCGCCGGCGCCAAAGGTGACGGAAAAAAATTTCGGATCGAGCTGGGCCAACTGCCTGCGGGTAGCCCGCAGCTTTTCCATCCCCTCCGGGGTCTGCGGCGGAAAGAACTCGAAACTGAAAGTGGGTGCGAACTTTTTTTGGGATTCCATCTTCTGGCTTCCGGAAACGGCGCGGCCGAGGAAAGGAGGATCGAATCGGCCGTTCTCTTATTCTCCGCGAGCGCTCCATGCCTGCCTGCTGCGAAGCGCTTCACGGAGGGTTATCCCCCACAGGGAGTTGCTGCATCAGTAGCGATACAACTCCGGCTTATAAGGACCGCCCTTATCCAGATTCAAATATTGCGCCTGCTCGTCGGTCAGCTCCGTGAGTTTGACACCCAGCTTCCTGATGTGCAGCCGGGCCACCTTTTCATCGAGTTGCTTGGGAAGCACATAGACGTTTTTCTGGTAATTCGCGCCGTTTTGCCAAAGCTCCATCTGCGCCAGCACCTGGTTGGTAAAAGAACTGGACATCACAAATGACGGATGGCCCGTGGCACAGCCCAGGTTTACCAGGCGCCCCTTGGCAAGCACGATAATGCGGCGGCCGGTCGGAAAAATGACATGGTCCACCTGCGGCTTGATGTTCTCCCACTGGTATTTCTGAACCGAGGCGATGTCTATCTCGGAATCGAAATGCCCGATGTTGCAGACGATCGCCTGGTCTTTCATCTTCAGCATGTGGTCATGAGTGATGACGCGCAAATTGCCGGTGGCGGTAACAAAAATGTCGGCCTGATCGCAGACATCGTCCATGGTGACGACACGATATCCTTCCATTGCCGCCTGCAGCGCACAGATCGGATCGATCTCGGTGATCCATACGGTCGCCCCGAGGCCACGCAAGGATTGTGCGCAACCCTTGCCCACGTCTCCATACCCGCACACCAGCGCGATTTTTCCAGCGATCATGACATCCGTCGCCCGCTTGATTCCATCGACCAGCGACTCGCGGCAGCCGTAAAGATTATCGAATTTCGACTTGGTGACCGAGTCGTTGACATTGAATGCCGGAAATGGCAGTTCCCCTTTCTTCTGCATTTCATACAACCGGTGAACGCCCGTGGTGGTTTCTTCGGTCACGCCGCGAATGCCGGCGCGTTTGGCCGAATACCAGCCGGGTTGTTTACTCAACCGCTTGCGGATGGCCGCGAACAATGCCTGCTCTTCCTCATTGGCAGGGTTCGCCACGATTGAAGGATCGGTTTCCGCCTTGCTGCCGAGGATGATCAGCAGAGTGGCATCGCCGCCATCGTCCAGTATCATGTTCGGGCTGCTGCCTGCACCCGCTGCTGCGTCATCGCCTCCCCACTCGAAAATGCGATGAGTATATTCCCAATAATCATCCAGCGACTCGCCCTTGTAAGCGAAGACTGGGATGCCCGCGGCCGCGATGGCTGCAGCGGCGTGGTCCTGCGTCGAAAAAATATTGCAGGATGCCCAGCGCACTTCAGCCCCTAGCCTGGTGAGGGTTTCTATCAGCACCGCAGTCTGGATGGTCATGTGCAGGGAGCCGGCGATACGCGCCCCCGCCAATGGCTTGGTGTCGCCATATTCCTCCCTCAATGCCATCAGACCCGGCATTTCAGTTTCAGCGATCGCGATTTCCTTGCGTCCCCATTCAGCCAGGGACATGTCGGCGACCTTGTAGTCGGTAAATTGTCTGCTCCCGGATTGGGGCGCAGGATTGAGCACAGCGTTCATGAACAATCTCCTGAAAATGAACGAGCGCCGTTAATACGATACTCTCCCTGCCGAGCCTCGCGGGACGGTGCCCGTTGCAGCGCTCCTCGGCGAGAGAGTGGTTGAAGCGATGTAATCCGGCTGGCGGCTTATGCCTCTACCGCCATTTCTTCGATTCCGGCATCGGCACGAAGCCGCGCCGCCTTGTCGGTCACTTCCCAGGTGAATTCCGGTTCGTCCCTTCCAAAATGGCCATAGGCAGCGGTCTTCTGGTAGATGGGGCGTAGCAGGTTAAGGGTATGGATGATGGCGCGCGGGCGCAGATCAAAATGACGCTCGACCAACCTGGCGATCTTTTCGTCAGAAATTTTGCCTGTGCCAAAGGTATCGACCATCAGGGAAACAGGCCGCGCCACCCCTATGGCATACGCAACCTGCACCTCGCACCGGGTTGCCAGACCCGCCGCGACGACGTTCTTCGCCACGTATCGCCCGGCATAGGCGGCGGAACGGTCCACCTTGGAGGGATCCTTGCCGGAGAATGCGCCGCCGCCGTGATGGGCAGTGCCTCCATAGCTATCCACGATAATTTTTCGACCCGTCAAGCCGCAATCACCCATGGGCCCGCCCACTACGAAGCGGCCAGTAGGGTTGACCAGGTAACGCGTCTCGCTACCAAGCATATTCCTGGGCAGCACCGGCTTGATGATTTCCTCGATAACCGCTTCGCTCAGGTCGGAATGCGAAATGTCCGGATCATGCTGGGTGGAAATCACCACGGTTTCCACGCGCTGCGGCTTGCCATTCAGGTAACGGATCGAAACCTGGGACTTGGCGTCCGGGCGCAGCCAGGGCAGGCGGCCATCTTTCCTCAGTTCCGCTTGCCGCTCCATCAGGCGGTGCGCATAATAGATCGGCGCCGGCATCAATTGCGGCGTTTCATCGCAAGCATAGCCAAACATGAGGCCCTGGTCTCCCGCTCCCTGGTCCATTTCCTCTTCCTTGGAGCGATTGACGCCTTGAGCAATGTCGGGAGACTGCTTGTTGAACGCGGTAAGCACTGCGCAGGTATGATAATCGAAGCCGATTTCCGAGCTGTTATATCCTATGCGCTTGACGGCTGCCCGAGCCACCTGAATATAGTCGACGTTTGCCTCGGTGGTGATCTCCCCCGACATGACGATCAGGCCGGTGCTGCACAAGGTTTCGCAGGCAACCCGCGCGTTGGCGTCCTGTTCCAGAATGGCATCCAGGATCGAGTCGGAAATCTGGTCGGCCACCTTGTCCGGATGGCCTTCAGATACGGATTCTGAAGTAAAAAGATAGTCGCTCATGTCGTCCAGCCGCCTATAGGAGAGTCAAAAAGGATCTAGGATATCAAATTACACCGCTATTAAGAAGCTGAATAATTTGTCCCTTGCGCTTTCCCCGGGTTCCCGGCTGGAATAGCTGCCGGTGTAAAATAGCGCCCCCACTCCCGGCATCAGCTCAAAGACCGGATGCAAAGCCTCTTGGAGGCGGAAGCCCGGAAGGCGCCGCATGTTGACAATGGCATCTTTCTGTAACAAACTCACGCTGGACAGCCGCGGTGTGCAGACTCGCCGCGGGTACGCCGGAACGATGCCTGGATGGCAGAATGACAATATGAACTGGGCGTCATGAAACTGAAATTCACGAAGATGCATGGGCTGGGGAACGATTTCGTCGTTATCGATGGCGTCAATCAATCTGTTTTGCTCAGCCCGGAACAAATGCGGCGGCTCGCCGATCGGCATTTCGGCGTGGGCTGCGATCAGATCCTGCTGATAGAGGCGGCAAGCGGCGATGCGGATTTTCGCTATCGCATCTTCAACGCGGACGGCGGGGAAGTGGAGCAATGCGGTAATGGCGCACGCTGCTTCGTGCGCTATGTGCACGATTATGGGATGACGAGCAAGGATGAGATCCGCGTGGAGACGCTTGGCGGCCTCATCATCCCCCGGCTGGAGCCCGGTGGCGAAGTGACGGTCAACATGGGCGAACCGGGATTCGAACCGGAGGATATTCCTTTCCTTGCCGCAAAGCACGCCATGACTTATCCGCTCGACATCGGCGGCGGGGAGATTGAAATCAGCGTCGTGTCGATGGGGAACCCTCACGCCGTGCAATTGGTGGAGGATGTGGATCAGGCGCCGGTATCGACCGAAGGCCCGCTGATCGAACGCCATCCGCGCTTTCCTCGCCGGGTGAATGCCGGTTACATGCAGGTCCTGGATCGCCGCCACATACGGCTGCGAGTATATGAACGAGGCGCGGGAGAAACGCTTGCATGCGGCACCGGCGCTTGCGCCGCGGTGGTCGCTGGAATCCGGCGCGGCTTGCTGGATTCGTCGGTTGAAGTCAGCCTGCGAGGCGGCAAGCTGCGCGTGCGTTGGGCAGGCGAAACCCAGCCCGTCTGGATGACCGGCCCTGCCGTAACCGTGTTCGATGGAGAAATCGAGTTATGAAATTCAGCGACGAGGAAATTGCGCTGTATCTGAAGGATCATCCGGATTTTTTTACGGAGTATGCGAGTGTACTGGCAGATATACAAATTCCCCATCCTCATGGCGATAGGGCGATCCCGATCAGTGAACGCCAGATCATGGACTTGAGAGAGCGGAATCGTGTCCTGCAGGATAAGCTGAGCGAACTGGTCAGATTCGCCGAAGAAAACAGCGCTCTTTCCGAAAAGATGCATCGGCTGGCGGTCGTGCTGCTCCAGTTTACCGGTCTGAACGATGTTCTGCAGGGTCTGAATTACAATTTGCGGGAAGATTTCCTTATTCCCCACATGGCGCTGCGAATCTGGGGAATAACCATCGAAGGGCAACAGGCACCGGAGCTGGATAAGACGGGGCCTGATATTCCCAGCCTGGCCGAAAGCCTGCAGCACCCTTATTGCGGTCCGCACGTGCTGGAAGAAATCCGGGACTGGTTTGGAGAAGACGGCATACGCTTGAGGTCGTTTGCCATGATGCCCCTGCGAACCGACAGGACAATTGGCTTGCTGGTGCTGGCAAGCGAGGAATCGCAACGGTTCTATCCGGAAATGGGAACAATTTACCTGGCGCAGCTGGGGGAACTGGCAAGCGCCGCGATACGCCGGTTTGCGTCGGCTTGAGAAACAAGGACAGGTTCGGGCAACACGAAGGCAAGAAGTGAAAGAATATGAAGTCAGCATAACCAGGAAGGCCAACGGAAAAACGGCTTCCTCCTATATCGACCACCTCTCCCAGGAGCGGCGCCTGTCTCCCTTGACCTGTGAAGGCTACCGGCGGGATCTCGATGTATTACTCGGCTTCGCGGCCGAGACGCCACTGGAGCAATTACAACCCCACCACATCCGCCGCTTCGTGGCGCAACGCCACGGGAAGCAGTGTTCCGGAAAAACCGTCGCAAGAATGCTTTCAGCCTGGCGCGGCTTTTATCGATATCTAGCAAAAAGGCACGGATATGAAGGCAATCCCTGTGCCGGAATAAGGGCGCCAAAAGCCCCCAAATCACTGCCCCGCGCGCTTTCGCCGGATGAAGCCGCGAAACTGCTGGACTTCTCCGCCGCAGATGATGTGATGGCCTTGCGGGACAAGGCACTGTTCGAACTTTGCTACTCCTCGGGATTGCGGCTGGCGGAACTCGCAGGCGTCAAACCCGATAATCTGGACCTCGCGGACGGCACGGTGCGTATCACGGGCAAAGGCGGCAAGACCCGCATTGTCCCCGTCGGCAGCAAGGCCGTGCACGCTCTGCACGAATGGATCAGACACCGGGAGAACCTGATCCAGCCAGGGGCAAGCGCACTTTTCATATCGCGGCACGGAAAAAACATGAGCCGGCGGTCCATCAGCCAGCGTCTAAAAATATGGGCTGCACACCAGGGAATCTCGTCCAATGTACACCCGCACATGCTACGGCATTCATTCGCCTCCCATGTGCTGCAATCAAGCGGGGACCTGCGCTCTGTCCAGGAAATGCTGGGGCATTCGAGCATCAGCACTACACAGATCTATACCCACCTGGATTTTCAGCATTTGTCAAAAACTTACGACGCCGCGCATCCCAGGGCCAGGAAAAAGACGGCGGGAACCTGATCCTGGCCGTGCGGTCAGGAAGAATCCGCCGCAACAGGTTTGCTTCTACATGTTATCCGCCAATCGGCGCTATAATCCTCTCTGCTCGATAAACTCATGGGCTCGCAATGCAAGAATTTCGTGGCACTACGATACTTTCCGCACGCCGCGGCGCGCAGGTGGCGCTCGGCGGAGATGGCCAGGTCACTTTGGGCGCAGTAGTGGCAAAGGCAAGCGCCCGAAAAGTACGACGGCTCTATCATGACAAAATCCTCGCGGGATTTGCAGGCGGTACGGCCGATGCCTTCACCTTGTTCGAGCGATTTGAAGGCAAACTTGAAAAACACCAGGGCCATCTCATGCGCTCCGCTGTGGAACTGGCGAAGGACTGGCGTACCGACCGCATTCTGCGCCGGCTTGAAGCCATGCTAGTGGTCGCCGACCCTAGCGTCACCCTCATCGTTACGGGAGCGGGAGATGTGATCGAGCCGGAGTTCGGCCTGGCTGCCATTGGCAGCGGCGGCTCTTATGCGCATTCCGCCGCCCGGGCGCTCCTTGAGAATACGGATCTCACGCCGCTGGAAATCGTCAAGAAATCGCTCGCGATAGCAGGGGATTTGTGCATCTACACCAACCAGAATCATGTGATCGAGGTGCTGTGATAACCGAACAAGGCGGTGGCAGTCACTAGCGTGCGCCATGGCGCTCACGCTAAGCCTGCTGCCGGTTTGCGTCCTGATCGCTCAATAACTCTGGCAACAACTCCCATCCTATACTAATATCATAATCAGCCATCGCTTGCCCCTTCAGTAATCAGCAATAATCAGTGTCTCGATAACGTCCATCTTATCGAACCCAGGCGGTGGCTGGCTCGCTTCATCCATTTGCAGCGGCTCAAGGAACTGATCTGCTTGGATAGAGCGATTCCCAAGGGGTTTTGTGATGCATGATATAGTGACTTTGGTTTTAGTAAATGACCTATAGACGAGAGGACTTACTATGAAACTTGCCAAATCAATTTTGACAATCGGGGTAGTAACGCTTTTTTCCAGTTTCCCATTATTTGCCAGCAGCAGTGTCGATAAGCATACTTCAGAAGCGATAGAGCATGCGATAGCTGCGGAGAAAGAAGGGAAAAGCGGTAAAGCCAAGGAACTGCTGGGGCATGCCGAAGAAAGCTTGAAGCATGCAAAAGCGGCGCTACCCGAAGTGTCAGATAGCGATCAAAGGGTGCATGTCACTGAATCCATTAGACATCTCGATCTAGCCATTGCCAGCGCAAAAGAAAACGATGCTAAAGAAGCTACCAAACATGTCGATGAAGCAATAGTTCACTTGAAAAAAGTGTTTAACAAACATATCGTAGAAGCTATAGAACATGCGAAGGAAGCACAGGCGGAAGGGAAAAAAGGAAATGCCAAAGGGTTGGCGATGCACGCTGAAGCGAGCCTGAAGCATGCAAAAATGGTGCTGCCTGAGCTGAAAGATGGCGACCAGAGAGTGAATATCACTGAATCCATCAGACATCTCAACCAGGCCATCGCTCATGCAAAAGAAAATCATGCCGAAGTGGCTACCAAACATGTTGACGAAGCTTTGGTCAACCTGAAAAAAGCTGCCAGTTAATCGTTATAAATAGTGATTTGAAATCATAAGTAATATACGCAAGCTGGTTTTGGTTCTGTGAATCAAAACCAGCTTTACTATTTTTCGGTCAAATGTTGAACGAGCGGCCAGGATGCCTTGTCCCTGCGAAAATAAATTGCGGGGTGCATTCGCGTCCCCAAGAGCTCTCCAGAAGCCTGAGAGAACATCATGGGATATTCAACCAGGCGTTATCTATGAAGCATCGATTTTACCGGTCTTGCACATTCTCATCCTGACCACCCGTGGTTTTGCACTTCCACGCCATAACGAAATCCTCAACCATTACCCAGTCATTGGCAACAGGTCAAGTGCTTAAGGAAACGCTGAATATGAATTCGGAATACCCGGTAACTCTCCAGCATTATTTTTAACCTTGGACTGCTCACACCAGCCAGCCGCATCTGCAGTGCCGTTGCATCCATTCCATGACAAAAGCAAAGCCGCTGACGAACGCCGGTCGGCTTTCGGGCTCTGGAACAGAGCCTGTCATTTGATGACCATCCAGGCAGTTCTTTTATCAAGAATACCTGAACGGGATTTTTCGGGATCTGAACCACATCGAGAAAGGAAGATTCGGTGGGGAATAGACACAACCGCATGGCTGGCGATGGTAAACGCGTCCAGACCCCGCCCCACAGGATGGGCGATAAATGCTAGACTTCCCTTCATGCACGACGATGACAGGCCATGAGCCGGGAAATGCAATTCAGATAACGAGCTATCCCAGAAGAAGCGACTATGGAATCCGGCAGCGTGTAAACCGAGACATCAAATTACTCGAATATGAGCGAACCGACTTCAAATCGGCACCAGAATATTTTGTTTGCTGACCTGCGCCGGAGCCTGGTCTTCGCACATCCATCACTGTTTTAACCGGACAATACGGAATTGAAATCATGTCTCAACTGACTCCCCAGGAAATTGTCCACGAACTGGATAAGCACATCATCGGGCAGGATGCCGCCAAACGCTCTGTTGCCATCGCGCTTCGAAACCGCTGGAGAAGGCAACAGGTTCAAGATCCCCTTCGGCAGGAGATTACGCCAAAAAATATTTTGATGATCGGCCCGACGGGAGTCGGCAAGACCGAGATCGCACGCAGGCTGGCGAAGCTCGCGGATGCGCCATTCGTCAAGGTTGAAGCCACGAAATTCACCGAGGTGGGATATGTCGGTCGCGACGTGGATTCCATCATCCGCGACTTGGTGGAATCCGCGGTAAAGCAATCCCGGGAACAGGAAACCGAAAAAATGCGCGCCCGGGCGGAAGACCACGCCGAAGAGCGCATTCTGGACGTCCTGCTTCCGCCGGCGCGAGAAATGGGATCCCATTTCGAGGTTAGCGAAACCGAGAATGCTACCCGTCAAAAATTCCGCAAAAAACTGCGAGAAGGCGAGCTCAACGACAAGGAGATCGAAATCGAAGTGGCGGCCTCGCACGCCCATATGGAAATCTTTGCTCCCCCTGGAATGGAGGAATTAACCACGCAGATACAAGGCATGTTTCACAATCTGGGAATGGAGAGGAAAAAGACGCGGAAGCTGCGGATACGCGAAGCCATGAAGATCATCACGGATGAGGAAGCGGCCAAGCTTATCAATGATGAGGAGCTGAAACTGCGCGCGGTCCAGAATGTGGAGCAGAACGGCATCGTATTTCTGGATGAAATCGACAAGATTACCAGCCGTTCTGAAACCTCTGGCGCGGATGTCTCGCGCCAGGGCGTTCAGCGTGACCTGCTTCCGCTGGTGGAGGGCACGACTGTCTCAACCAAGTACGGCATGATCAAGACAGACCATATCCTGTTCATTGCAAGCGGTGCGTTCCATCTCGCCAAACCCTCCGACCTGATCCCGGAATTGCAGGGGCGGTTCCCCCTGCGGGTCGAGTTGACCAGCCTTAGCGCTGAGGATTTCGTGCAGATTCTCACAAATACGGACGCATGCCTGACTCGGCAGTATGAAGCATTGCTGGGAACCGAGGGAATCGAACTGGAATTCACACCGGATGCGGTCAAGCGCTTGGCGCAAATTACCTTTGCAGTGAATGAAAAAACCGAGAATATCGGCGCTCGCCGTCTCTATACCGCCATGGAGAAGCTTCTGGAAGAGGTATCATTTTCCGCGGAGAAGCACCACGGCGAAAAAATTGTCATCGACTCCGCTTACGTCGATTCGAAGCTTGGCAGCCTGTCTCAAAGCGAAGATCTGGCGCGCTATGTACTTTAATCCCTCGATGCCGGATTCAGGTTGAGCCTACACTACCTGCCCTGCCGCATATCCGGACGCCCATGCCCACTGGAAGTTGAATCCCCCGAGATGTCCCGTCACATCCACGACTTCACCTATGAAGTAAAGCCCAGGAACCTTTTTGGCCTCCATCGTCCGGGAAGATAATTCACGGGTATCGACTCCGCCAAGGGTCACTTCCGCTTTCCTGTATCCGGCGGTACCGCTGGGGGTGATCGACCATTTATGCAGGCACATGGCAATGCGCTTCAGTTCCGCGACGCTGTACTCGCTCATCGGCTTGGCTGGCTTCTCGCGCACCGTTGCCTCGCACCAGATCTGGGCCAGCCGCCTGGGAAGCTGGCCAGCCAGCACGCTTGACAGCGTGGCGCTGCCACGCCGCTGATCGAGCAACCATGTTATCGCATCGATATCCGGAAGCAGGTCGATATCAATAGCCATTCCAGGACGCCAGTATGACGAAATCTGCAATATCGCCGGGCCGCTCAGCCCGCGGTGGGTCAGCAATATGCCGCCGCGAAAGCGACCTCCGTTGCAGCGGACTTCGCCGTCCACCGCAACTCCGGTTAGCTGGGAAAAGCTCGCGGCTTGTTCCGGCGCAAACATCAAAGGAACAAGAGCCGGTCTCAGCGGCGTGACATTGAGGCCAAATTGCTCCGCGATTCTATATCCCAAAGGGCTTGCGCCAATTTGAGGAATGGATAATCCGCCGGTCGCGATCACGAGGGAATTTGAGGCAAACCTGCCTTTATCGGTTTCCAGCACAAAACCACCACTCTCGACGGCGGTTTTGCTAGCGCGATCTATCCTGTGTACCCTGCAGGGCATTTGCCATTCCACGCCGGCCACGGTGCATTCATCCCGCAGCAACTTGATAATTTGCCGCGAGCTATCGTTGCAAAACAATTGTCCGGCAGTTTTCTCGTGGTAGTGGATACCGTGCTTTTTCACGAGAGAGATGAAATCCGCCGGGGTAAAGCGCGCTAACGCGGATCGGAAAAAATCGGGGTTGTGAGACAGAAAATTTTCGGGCTTCGCATACAGGTTGGTAAAATTGCAACGTCCGCCGCCCGAGATTCGAATTTTTTCTCCCAGTTTCGCCGCATGGTCGAGCAACAGTACGGACCGTCCTCGCTTGCCCGCCTCCATGGCACACATCATCCCGGCCGCACCCGCACCTATGATCGCGACGTCTTTCCCGAACTTCGCCATTTCACTTCGATCCACGGCGGCTCGGGGGACAATATGCCAATTCGGCCACAGCCCGCGCTGCAATGCGAATGAAACACACTTCAGGATGGGTCAACGCTGGAATCCGCATCAGTGTCTGCGGGAAAGCAGCAGCAATAATAAGGGAACTCCCAAAAGAGCGGTCAACACGCCTACGGGCAATTGCTGGGGAGCCCACAGGGTGCGCGCCATGGTATCGGCGCAAACCAGAAAACTTCCCCCCGCAAGTATGGACAAGGGCAATAGCCAGCGAAAATCATTAACGCCGAGCAAGCGTACGGCATGCGGCACGATCAGGCCGACAAAACCGATCGCGCCCGCAAGCATCAGGGCGGCCACCGTCGCCGCCGAGGCGCAAAAATAAAGCCCGGCCTGCAGCGGCAGCACGGCAATACCCAGCGTTCTTGCTTTCATTTGCCCAAGGCTCAGCACATTGAGGCTTCTCGAAAACAGCATGCTTACGGTGGATAGGATAATGAGCGCTATCCAGGCAGGCAGTTGCCCTTCCGCACGGGAAACATCACCCATCAGCCAAAACAGCATGCCTTTTAAATCGCTGGCAGGCGCCAAGGTAAGAATCAAGGTGGTGAGCGCGCCGAAACCCGCAGACAATACCACGCCTGTCAGCAGCAAACGGTATAGATTCCAATCCCCAGCGCGAAAGCTCAAGCTGAATACAATGGCGACCGCAGCCAGTGCGCCGGCGAGCGCAGCGGCATCGGCCAGCATATGGCTCCACCCGAGCAGCATGGCAAGCAGCGCCCCCACACCGGCGCCGCCCGAGACGCCGAGAATGTAAGGATCAGCCAGGGGATTGCGCAATAGAACCTGGAGCAGCAGCCCGGCCAAGGCGAGCAAGCCGCCGCAGGCAAAGGCAGCCGACACGCGCGGCAGACGCAGATCCCGGATGATATGGTGCGCAACTCGATCACTTCCATCATCCACGGATAGCAAGGTTCTGGCGACCGTAAAAACCGGGATGTCTACGCTGCCGAACGACAGCCCGGCAAGCAAGCTGGCGGCAACGAGGATCATGAAGATGATCAGAAGCACTGGGCCTCTTCCAGCCACCCTCATGGTCTTTCAGGCAAGGGGGGCTTCGGTGCGAATTCGCGTATCAGGAATGTGGCGAGGACACCAAAGGGCCAGGCGGCCCCCATCCGCAAAGCCACGCGGAGGGGCTGGCATACGCAGCACACGTGCCAGTCCGACGATTACCGCAGGCTGATGATGGGCCATCCATTTTCCTCTGCGTGAGCCTTCAGTGTTGCGTCGGGATCCACCGCGACAGGGTGGGTAACCTTGTTGAGCAGCGGCAGATCATTCAGCGAATCGCTATAAAACCAGCTTTCGAGGAAAGACATCCATGTCAAATTGTGTTCATCCAACCAGCTTTCCAGCCGAGCAATCTTGCCCTCCCTGAAACAGGGCAGGCCGAAAACCTGACCGGTAAACTCGTCGTTCACCTGCTCAGGCTCGGTGGCAATGAGATGGCTTATCCCCAGAGCCCGCGCAATGGGACCGGTCACGAACCGGTTGGTGGCGGTTATGATGACGCATAAATTATTGCCAAGCATATGTCTCTTGACCAGTTCTCGCGCCTGGGGTGTTATCAGCGGCAGGATCTTCTGCTGCATGAATTCCTGGTGCCATGCATCGAGCTGGCTTCTGGGATGCCGGGACAGCGGCTTTAGCTGAAAGTCCAGAAATTCATGTATATCGAGCGTTCCCTCCTTGTACTGCTCATAGAATTCGATATTACGCGCTTCGTAGACTTCGCGGTCGAGCACACGTTGCTCGATGAGGAATTGCGCCCACTGAAAATCGCTGTCGCCCGCTAAAAGCGTATTGTCGAGATCGAACAGAACCAGGTTCATGAGAGTTCCTGCAATAATTCGCGAGCCAGCGGAATGGTGACTTTGCGGCGATGGGACATCGAATAACTATCGAGAGCGTCTATGGTAGCCATCAAGGTGGTCAAATCGCGCCGTTCGTGCCTGAGCAGATAATCGCATACCTCGCCGGATAGCTCGAGTCCCCGGCTCAACGCATGGTTCTGCATCGCCTCTATTTTTTCCGGATCAGTCAACTCATGAACACGATATACCAGACCCCATCCCAGGCGCGTCATGAGGTCTTCCCGCAATTTGAGCTGAGCGGGCGCGGACGAGCCGCTTACGAGAAGAACCGCATCATCTCTTTCACGTATGCGATTATAGAGGTTGAACAATCCGATTTGAGCATTGTCCTCAAGACGATCCGCGTCATCCACCAATGTGCAGTCCGCCTCGCTGCGCTCGCGAAAACAGGTTTTTGAATTACAGGCGAAATAGGCGGTATTCACCTGGTTACGCATGGACATCGCAGCCATTGCCTGAAGCAAATGGCTTTTTCCGCTTCCCGGAACACCCCATATATAGATGAAGCGCTCCTTGACCGGTCTTGCAAGCATGGCATTCAGGGCTTGCAGCAGTTCCGTGTTGCGTCCGGGCACGAATCTGGAGAGCGCGGGCAGCGGAGATGGCATAATGTCCAACGCCAATTGCTTCATTGGAGCTCTCCTATCGTTATCCTCAGCTTTACCGAAACCCACGCTCCGTCGTTTGCATCTCGATCGACGCGCATTTACGGTAGAATTGCCGTTTTTTGAAAACCCGCACTCTATCCGCAACAAAGCGAAAATTCAACTTGACTTCATATAATCCAGAGAATACCGATACCGGATCGATCTCTTACCGGGATGCGGGCGTCGATATCGACGCGGGCGATCGTCTGGTTCAAAACATCAAGCCTTTTGCCAGGCGCACGATGCGCCCGGAGGTGCTCGGGGGCATAGGCGGTTTCGGAGCATTATTCGACATGCCGCGAAACTACCGCAACCCTGTGCTGGTATCCGGCACCGATGGCGTGGGAACCAAGCTGAAGCTCGCGTTCCAGTACGAAAAACACGATACCGTCGGAATAGATCTCGTAGCCATGAGCGTCAACGACATTCTGGTTCAAGGTGCGGAACCCCTGTTTTTCCTGGATTATTTCGGTTGCGGAAAACTGGATGTCGATACGGCGACACGGGTCATCAAAGGGATTGCGGAGGGCTGCGAACAGGCAGGATGCGCACTTATCGGCGGGGAAACAGCCGAAATGCCGGGTATGTATCCGCACGGCGAGTATGACTTGGCAGGTTTTGCGGTAGGGGTGGTCGAGAAAGACCGGATTATAGATGGATCGATGATTACGGAGGGAGACGCAGTGCTGGGATTGGCTTCCAGCGGTCCGCATTCGAATGGTTATTCCCTGATTCGCAAGATAGTGGAAAAAAATAGAGTGGACCTGTCGTCGGATTTCAATGGAAGAACGTTGATCGATGAAATCATGGCGCCTACCAGAATTTATGTAAAACCTGTACTCGAACTGATGAAGCATGTGCCTGTGAAAGGCATCGCGCATATCACCGGAGGTGGATTGACGGAGAATATCCCCCGGATTCTACCCAAAGGGATGTCCGCGGTACTGCAAAGAAGCAGATGGAGCCTCCCTGAAATTTTTGGCTGGCTGCAGCGCCAGGGCAACGTGCCGGATGGCGAAATGCATCGCGTATTCAACTGCGGCGTTGGAATGGTGCTCATCGTGGCGCCAGAGATTGCCGGTGCAGCCATGGAAATACTTCATTCGATGGGCGAAACTGCCTGGGCTATAGGGGATATCAGACGCACCACGGCTGCATCGCTGAAAACCATTGTCGAGTAAGCGCGGCGGAAAGCCGTGGCCAAGAAATGATGAATTCCCTTGTTATCCTGGTTTCCGGTCGCGGCAGCAATTTACAGGCGCTGATCGACGCCAGGCTGCCGGTCAGGGCAATCACGATCATCAGTAATCGGCCCGGCGCACCGGCGCTGGATGTGGCAAAAAGAAACGGGCTGGAAACCAGAGTGATCGATCAGCGGTCCTACCCTGATCGAAAGGCGTTCGATGCCGCGTTGATGGAGACGGTAAGCGCTTATGCGCCCGATCTGGTCGTACTCGCCGGTTTCATGCACCTTCTGGAAGAAAACTTTGTTCAGTGCTATGCAGGCAGACTGATGAATGTCCATCCATCGTTGCTGCCTGCTTTCCCTGGGCTGCATCCCCATCGGAGAGCATTGCTGGAGGGTGTAAAAATACATGGGTGCACCGTGCATTTCGTTACACCCCGGATGGACCATGGCCCCATAATCGTCCAGGCAGCGGTGGCGGTAATGCCGGATGATACGGAGGACTCTCTTGCAGTACGAGTACTGCGCGAGGAGCACCGTATTTATCCCCAGGCCGTTCGCTGGTTCATGGAAGGACGCCTGAGACTTTCGGATAACCACGTCAGCGTGACGCATGCGGTGCCTGACGACACAGCTTTATATTCACCTGGGTTCTGCAAATGAAATTTCCATTCATGGCACTGTTGTCGGGATCGGTCCTTTTTGCCATATCTCTGTTCCCGGCTCACGCAGCGGATATTCCTTCACGAGTCGATATCAGTTATTCGATCAGTTCCGGCGGTCTGGAAGGCGAAGTCAACGATACGGTTGAGATTAAAAAAGGCAATCATGCCCGGAGCTATACCATCAACAGCGAAGGACGCGCAAAAGGACTGCTGGCCTTGACCCAACCCGATAGCGTGGTGCGGGATAGCGAGGGAATCATCACGGCGCAAGGGTCGTTTCGCCCCAGCCGGTTTTCAGATCAACATGGAAACAGGCCACCCAAGGTGGCAATTTTCGACTGGAACAATAAACTCCTGACGCTCCAGAATAAGCGGGGGGAAGAACAGAAACCTCTGCCGGCCGATGCGCAGGACAAGCTGAGCTTGCCCTACAGCTTCATGTTTTCCCCTATTCCGGGCAAGATGGTCACTCTGCATGAAACCGACGGCCGCCGGCTCGAACCGGTCCGTTATGCGGTGGGAAAGGAAACGCTGGATACCCCTATGGGCAAGCTTGAAACTATCGTATTGACCAAACAGGTGGATGATAGCGAGGGTCGCGACAAGAAAATCTGGCTGGCGGTCGACCACCACATGCTTCCGGTACGGATAGTTTCAACCGAGAAACTCGGGATCATCACGGACCAGATTGCCACCCGAATAACTTACGGCGAGTCATCGGACAGGCTCAAGCAGGGACGCCTGCAATAAGAAGCGTAACAGGGATCCGAATCCTTTCTCGGGCTTTGCACCCGTACGCTCTAAAACCACTCGCTTGCTTCACTTGCTTCCCTTACACGTGCGATATCCGGGATAATCCTAAATCCGGCAGTTGGACGGGGTGAAGTGTGCGATAGCGAACTCGCTATACAGGTGAACGTCGAGTGCCGCGGAAAGTTTTTGTGGATCATGGCTCTAAACTGGACGTGAGCGGTCAACTGCCGGATTTAGGATAATGCGCCTCACCCCTGCCCACCTGGACATCGCAACCGCTGCGCTTCGCGCCGTGCTTCCGCTCCAGCATCCCGCCGATTCCGCGCTAGGTGTTTTTTTTCGCCAGAACCCGCAATTGGGGGCTCAAGAACGGGCATTCATAGGCCAAAATATATTTGGCATCCTGCGCCACCGCTTGTTCCTTGAATCCGTCGCAGAGATCCCTACGCCCCGTTCACTGCTGCTTGCTCATCTGGCCAGGTTCCAAGGCATCAATTTGCGCGAGCTGGCACCGCTTGTCAGCGAAGCGGAAGCAAAGTGGCTGGGATACGTCAAGGGATTGTCCCTGGAGACGCTATCTCCAGGAGTGCGGGCCGAATTTCCGGAATGGTTGATAAAAAAGCTCCGGGGCTTCATGCGAGAGGACGAGATACTCGATCTGGGACTATCCCTGCAACGGCCAGCCCCTCTCGATCTGCGCGTCAACTCCCTTCTTGCCAGCCGAGATGAGATCATCGCTGCACTGGCCGGGGACGGGATCGAGGCTGCGCCCACCCCCTATTCACCTTTGGGCATACGGCTTGCAGGCAAGCCGGCGATAAACCGGCATCCGCTGTTTCTCGCGGGAAAGGCCGAGGTTCAGGATGAAGGCAGCCAACTGCTGGGCTACCTGCTCTCGCCCAGGCGCCGCGATATGGTGGTCGATTTCTGTGCTGGAGCAGGCGGCAAGACTCTCATGCTGGGAGCGCTGATGCGCTCCCATGGGCGGATCTACGCCTTCGATACATCGGACAAACGCCTGAAGAACCTCGGCCCCCGGCTCAAGCGCTCCGGCCTTTCCAACCTGTATCCCCAGCATATCGTCAATGAAAATGATATCAAGATCAAACGGCTGGCCGGAAAAATAGATCGGGTGCTGGTGGATGCACCCTGCAGCGGCATGGGAACCTTGCGCCGCAATCCTGATTTGAAATGGCGGCAATCACCCCAAAGCATCGAAGAACTCAAGCATAAACAGGCGGCGATTCTGTCATCCGCGGCAAATCTTCTTAAACCCGGGGGCAGGCTGGTCTATGCCACCTGCAGCTTCTTTCCGGAAGAAAACCAGAATATTGTGGAGCATTTTCTGAATGATCATTCCTCATTTACGCTGATGAATTGCGCGGATATTTTGCGGCAGCAAAAAATTCCACTGGACACCGGCATATTTCTGGAATTATCGCCCCGACTTCATGGAACGGACGGCTTCTTTGCCGCCGCAATGGAATTGAAGCAAAGTTAAGCGGTTTTTTTCTGGATGAATTCGATCTTGTAGCCATCCGGGTCCTCCACGAAGGCTATGACCGTCAAACCGTGTTTCATCGGCCCTGCTTCCCGGACGATTTTGCCGCCACGCGTCTTGACATCCTCGCAAGCACGGTAGGCGTCTTCGACTTCTATGGCAATATGCCCATAGCCCGAGCCCAAGTCATATCGCTCCGTATCCCAATTATGCGTCAATTCCAGCACGGATCCGCTTGCCTCATCCTGATAGCCAACAAATGCGAGGGTAAATCTTCCATCGGGATAATCTTTCCGGCGCAATTCCTTCATTCCCAGCACACCCGTATAGAAGGCCAGGGACTTTTCCAGATTTCCCACTCTCAGCATGGTATGAAGAATACGCATTTAGATTTCCACCATCTCAAAGTCTTCTTTGCGGGCGGCGCACTCGGGACAGGTCCAGTTCATCGGCACATCTTCCCACCGCGTTCCGGGAGGAATTCCCTCGGCCGGCGAGCCTTCCGCTTCGTCGTATATGAAACCGCAGATAAGACACATGTAGCAACGGTAAACGCGCGTTTCGGTAGGAGGCATGATAGAGGCGATTTAGGTTAAAATATTATTTTACGGTATAGCTCATGCCCCAGTCACCCCCAATAGCACTTTCTTTCGCTGGCAGCGACTCCAGCGGTGGTGCTGGCATCCAGGCCGATATTCTCACCCTTGCCAGCATGGGCTGTCATGCGCTGCCCGTGGTTACGGCAATCGTGGTCCAGGATACCGCCGGGGTGGAAGAAATACTTCCGCTGGACCCGGAATGGGTTGCCGATCAGGCAAGAGCGGTTCTGGAAGACATGCCGGTCCACGTCTTCAAGCTGGGAATGCTGGGCAGTGTCGAAATCATCACCGCAATTGCCGAGGTGATTTCGGACTACCCCAACATTCCGCTCGTGCTGGACCCGGTACTGGCCTCCGGCCGCGGCGATGAACTGGCCAGCGATGAAATGGTCGTGGCAATGCGTGAATTGCTGCTTCCGCAAGCGACCATCATTACCCCAAACAGCATGGAAGCACGCCGGCTCGCGCGGGATGACGACGAGGAGGAAGAGGATATCCAGCTCCTGAACCGGTGTGCCGACCGGCTTCTGCATATGGGATGCGAATACGTGCTTATCACCGGCACGCATGAGAATACTTTCCAGGTGATCAACAAGCTGTATGGAAGCGGGGGCGAGATGCGATCTGATTCCTGGGATCGCCTAGCGGGCTCCTATCATGGATCGGGCTGTACGCTCGCCGCGGCCATTGCTGCCGCTCTTGCCAACGGCCTGCCCATGATCGAGGGCGTATACGAAGCCCAGGAATACACCTGGCAATCGCTGAAGGCGGGTTTTCGCCCCGGAATGGGGCAGTATTTGCCGGATCGGCTGTTTTGGGCTCGCGACGAGTCTGAAGCTGTCAACGGGGATGAGGCCAAATGACGCGCGGGACCATCGGGGGCTTGTATGCGGTTACGCCGGATATGGCAGATACGATGGCGCTTCTGCGCATGACCCGGCAGGCGCTGGAAGGCGGCGCGCGACTGGTCCAATACCGCAACAAGGCCGCTGACCCTGCGCTGCGCATCCAGCAGGCCGCGCTTCTGGCGGATCTGTGCCGTGATGCAGTCACACCATTCATTATCAACGATGATCCTCGCCTGGCCGCTGCGCTTGGTGCCGATGGAGTGCATCTGGGAAGGCAGGATGTCTCCATATCCGATGCCCGGCAGCAGCTGGGAGAAGGGAAAATAATCGGGGTGTCCTGCTACAACGAACTGGAACAGGCGCTTGAGGCCGAGCGGCAAGGCGCAGACTATATCGCATTCGGCGCTTTTTTTGTTTCCGGCACGAAGCCCCATGCGGCAAGGGCGAACCTCGATCTGCTGCAGCGCGCCAGACGAAGGCTGCGTATCCCTATTGTCGCTATTGGTGGCATCACTTTGGCCAATGCCGCCGAGCTGATACGGCATGGCGCCGATGCGCTGGCCGTGGTCAACGGCCTGTTTGCTGCGCAGAGCGTTCAATATGCCGCCGAACAGATTTCCCGATTATTTCCGGGGAAGCCCCATACCCTACATCATGAGTTCTCAAATGATCTCGCGTAACCAGCAACTATTCGAGCTTTCGCAGAAATATATTCCCGGCGGAGTAAATTCCCCTGTTCGCGCTTTCAAATCAGTTGGCGGTACGCCTGTTTTTTTTCGTCGCGGACAAGGGGCTTACGTATGGGATGCAGACAATAGAACATATATCGACTATGTTGGCTCTTGGGGTCCTCTCATCCTGGGTCATGCCCACCCTGAGGTGATCGCCGCCGTACTGGCGGCGGCTCATAACGGCCTGACCTTCGGCGCGCCCACGGAGGCGGAGCTGGAGATGGCAAAGTTGCTGTGCGGGCTGCTGCCGTCGATCGAGCAGGTGAGACTGGTCAGCTCGGGAACGGAAGCGACGATGAGCGCCATCCGGGTGGCAAGGGGCTACACCGGGAGAAATCGCATCATCAAATTCGAAGGTTGCTATCATGGGCATGACGACGCCCTGCTGGTCAAGGCTGGATCTGGCGCGCTGACTTTTGGTCACCCCAGTTCTGCTGGCGTCCCTGATGGAACCACCTCAGCCACTCTGGTCCTGGATTACAATAACCTTGATAGCTTGGAGCAGGCCTTCAGCCGTTTTGGGCAGGAAATCGCAGCGGTGATCGTTGAACCGGTGGCGGGCAACATGAATCTGATAACGCCAAAGCTTGGTTTCCTGTCGACATTGCGCAACCTGTGTACCCGGCACGGCACCATGCTGATTTTCGATGAAGTGATGTCAGGCTTTCGGGTAGGGCTGGAGTGTGCGCAGGGGCTTTATGGCATCAAGCCCGATCTGACCACCCTGGGCAAGGTAATCGGAGGCGGAATGCCAATGGCGGCATTTGGCGGCAGGCGGGATATCATGCAATGCCTGGCCCCGATCGGGCCTGTGTATCAGGCCGGTACGCTGTCTGGCAATCCCGTTGCGGTGGCGGCGGGACTTGCGACATTAAGACTGGTGCAAGCTCCAGGGTTTTACGAAAAACTTGCTGCCAGCACAAGGAGACTCATGGAAGGGCTTACCAAAACTGCGGAAAAACATGGCATCGTTTTTTGTGCGCAGCAGGTGGGAGGCATGTTCGGCCTTTATTTCCGGGAACATCTGCCGACAAGCTATGCTGAAGTAATGGACTGCAACAGGGATGCCTTCAACCGGTTTTTTCATGCAATGCTCCAGGAAGGCGTCTACTTCGCTCCTTCAGCATTTGAGGCGGGCTTTGTTTCGGCAGCGCACGGAGATGACGAAATCGGCAAAACGCTGGCTGCGGCAGAACGCGTATTTGGAAGCTGGAAATAGGAATACCGCAAAAAGAAGCGTAGCGCTTCCTTAGCGGATACCCGGAATGCGCGCAGCGCTTCAGCGCAGACCGGATATGAACTGCGATACAGCCTGTATTTCCCTCTCGCTCATCCGGGAGGCGATCATATGCATCACATTATTCGGGTCCCTGGTACGCTCTTCGGTTCTGAACGCCCGTAGCTGCGCGACAAGGTAGTCCGAATGTTGTCCGGCAATTCGAGGATAATTGGGAGGAATGCCTACTCCATTGGGGGAATGGCAGCTCGCGCAAGCGGGCACGCCTTTCTCGAGATTGCCGCCGCGATATATTTTCTCACCCTGTTCCGCCAGAGTTTTATCGCTGGCCTCTCCGGGCTTGGGCGTCTGCCTGGAATAATAGGCGGCCAGATTCTTCATGTCCTCCGGGGAAAGCGGCGCCACCATTGCCGACATTATCGCGTTTTCGCGTTCTGCGGGCTTGCCTTCCTTCGGCTTGAAATCATTCAGCTGCTTGGTGATATACTCGGCATGCTGACCGGCCAGGCTGGGATTGGCAGGAATGGAACTGTTACCGTCCGCATTGTGGCACGCTGCGCACACCTGAGTTGCGATTTGCTGGCCTTTCGCCGCATCTCCTTTCGTTTTTCCGGATTCAGGAGCGGTTTCCGCCAAAAGCTGGCTGGATAACGCCAGCGCGGCGACGATTGCAATGTTCGAGACGAACTTTATGCCCTGCATTCCTGACTCCCGCAAAATGAATATGCCATACTGTTAACGTGGTATTTTAACAACGAAAGGGCAAGTTAACAATAATAAAGCGTCAACATATGAGAACAGTATTCTTTCTGTTGTTGTTCATCAATATTGCTTTCGCAGTTTATATTCAGTCGGAGCCGGCCTCAGGCGATCATGCCCCGTCTCGTGGCCATGCCCAACCTTCAAGCGAGGAGGACCAAACGGAAAGGTCCAAGCCATCCAGGGAACCGGTCGCCTGTCTTGAATGGGGAATTTTTCTCGATGCCGACATGGAACCGGTTGAGGCGGAGATTGCCCAGGTACAACTCGATGCCAGGCTGGATCGCGAGCAACGGGGCAAGACCCCCGTCTTCTGGATACACATACCGCCGCTAAAAAATGCCTTTCTCGCGGAAAAGAAGATGGGCGAACTTGGAAGGCTCGGGATAGGCGGCTATTCGCGCGTCCAGAACGACGATAAATGGAATAACGCGATCTCGCTGGGATTTTTTCATAGGGTCGAGGATGCCCAAAGCGCATTGACGGCATTGAGAACAAAGGGAGTCAGATCAGCGGTTATCGGTGCGCGCAATCTTGACCAGGTAGCGTTTGTGCTGCGCAGCCCCTCGGGGGAAGATACCGCAAAGCTGAGAATCCTCGAAAAGAAATTTCCGGGCAGCGAGCTGAAAAGCAGCAAATGCGCACCGTGAATTCAATCAACGATGAATTTGCAGGATGAGTGGAACGGAGCGCAGCCCATCGAAATTATGGAACCGATGGGATCAATGATGAGGCAGGATGGATATTCTCATGAAAGTTCTGATGTTGCTTGTGCCTCCATACGCTACAAAAGCCGAATTCCATTCCGCTGCGCGGATATTGAAACGGGCCCACACAGCCTCCATCTTACGTTTATCATGATCCGTGAATTGAACCTGAATCCGGCGGATGACCGCCCATTTCCAGTTTAGAGCCATGATCCACAAAGACTTTACACGATATCCGACGTTCACCCATATGGTGGATTGGCTGCAAGGCGGGTTCAGGTTGAATTGATTATGCCGGTTAATCTCAAATCTCCTGAAGAAATAGAAAAAATGCGGGTAGCAGGCAAGCTCGCGTCGGAAGTGCTGGATTACATTGCGCCTTTCGTCAAACCGGGCGTGCGCACCGGTGAGCTTGACGCGCTATGCCACGACTACATGATCAATGTCCAGGACACGATTCCCGCCCCGCTCAACTATGCGCCGCCGGGATATTCGCCCTACCCCAAATCCATTTGCACCTCGGTCAACCATCAGGTATGCCATGGGGTTCCCGGCGAAAAAGTCCTGAAAAATGGCGATATCGTCAATATTGATGTGACTGTGATCAAGAATGGGTATCACGGCGACACCAGCCGAATGTACTACATAGGCGAACCGGGAGTCCAGGCGCGGCGCCTGTGCGAAATTACCTATGAGGCAATGTGGCGCGGAATCGAGGAAGTGAAGCCAGGCAGACAGCTAGGCGATATCGGCCATGCCATCCAGCGTTTTGCGGAAGACCATGGGTGCAGCGTGGTAAGGGAATTTTGCGGGCACGGGATAGGCAAAAAATTCCATGAGGACCCGCAGGTGCTTCACTATGGGCGGGCCGGCACCGGCCTGGAATTGAAAGCCGGGATGATCTTTACGATAGAACCGATGATCAATGCCGGCAAGGCCCCGATACGCCAGATGGCGGACGGATGGACTATCGTGACCAAGGATCACAGCCTCTCGGCGCAATGGGAACATACTGTCCTGGTTACCGGGAGCGGATACGAGGTGTTGACCTTATCCGCCGGCTCGCCGCCAAAGCCTGCATTCAGGGCTTGATATTGAGAGGATTGCTGCGAGCTATGCTGCGCGAGTCCTGACGTTCATGATCATCTCCCTTCTTTCCGGCAACGCGCTTCGAGAGACTTGTCCAGAACGGTCTTAAATATCGAAGCGATCAAAAACACGCTGCATGAAGCGCGCGAACTGCTGCGCCAGCGTTATCAGGAAACCGGGAATGGCGCTGCCCTGCTTCGAAGCCATTGCCGGCTGGTGGACAGCATCCTCCGCCAAGCCTGGCGCGAAATGGACATGCATCATTCCCTTGCCTTGCTGGCAGTTGGCGGTTATGGCCGGAAGCAGCTTTTTCCTTATTCGGATATCGATCTGCTCGTTCTGCTTCCCCCACCTGAACAGGGCAGGGGGAAACCCGACGATGGCATTGCCTGCGGGCTGGAACGGTGGGTGAGCTTGCTCTGGGACATCGGGCTGGAAGTCGGTCACAGCGCACGCAGCCTGAACCAATGCGCGGAAGAGGCAGCGAAGGATATCACGGTCCAGACCAGTTTGCTGGAAGCCCGTCAACTGGCTGGAAATAAAATACTATTCCAGGAATTTTCCCATAATCTCACAGCCGGGCTAGACCTGAGCGCATTCTTTGACGCCAAGCTGTTCGAGCAGGCGCAGCGCCACGAGCGGTACCACGATGCGACTTACAACCTGGAGCCCAATATAAAGGAAAGCCCCGGTGGTCTGCGCGATCTGCAAAACGTGCTCTGGGTCAGCCGTGCGGCGGGCCTGGGAAAATCCTGGCTCGAATTGGGGCGCTACGGGCTCGTCACACCCTCGGAAGTCCGCCTGGCAATGCGCCACCACGCCCTTTTGCGGGATCTTCGGATCCGCCTGCATTATCTCGCCGGAAGGCGGGAAGATCGCTTGCTGTTCGACTATCAGACTCCCCTTGCCGGGGAATTGCATATAGCGGCCAGAAAGCCGCGCCGCTCAGGCGAAGTGCTGATGCAGCGCTACTATCGTGCCGCCAAGTCCGTATCGCAGCTTAATGCCATCCTGATGCTCAGCTTGCGCGCCAGGATTTTTTCCGATACAGAAAACGCCCCCATCATCATCAATGAGCGGTACCAGAAACGGGACGAGTTGCTGGAGATTCGCGACGAGAAATTATTCGAGAAGGATACGAGCGCGATCCTGGAAAGCATCCTGTTGCTGCAACAGCACCCGGAGATAAAAGCGCATAGCGCAGAAACCTTGCGAGCACTGTGGCGAGCCGTGCCTCTCATCAACAAGGCATTCAGGCACAACCCTCGCAATCGGGAACTGTTCATGCAAATTCTGCGGCAGCCGCGCGGATTGACCCGGGCGCTGCGCCTGATGAATCGCTGTGGAATCCTGGGACGTTATATCCCCGCGTTTGGCCGCATAGTGGGGCAGATGCAACATGACCTGTTTCATGTCTATACGGTGGATGAGCATACCCTGATGGTAGTGAGAAACCTGCGCCGCTTCATGTCTGCGGAATATTCCCACGAATATCCCCTGTGCAGCCGGCTCATAAGCAAATTCAGCAGGCCAGAGGTGCTTTATCTTGCTGCCTTGTTTCATGATATCGCCAAGGGCCGCAATGGCGACCATTCGATCCTGGGCAGGAAAGATGCACGGAGTTTTTGCGAAAGCCACGGTTTGCCACTCGAAGATACCGAACTTGTCGTCTGGCTCGTGGAAAATCACTTGTCGATGTCGCTGACCGCGCAGAAAAAAGATTTATCCGACACCCGGGTTATCGCGGACTTTGCCAGCCGCATGGAAAATAAGCGGCGCCTGGTCGCGCTTTATCTCCTTACGGTGGCGGATATACGTGGCACCAGTCCCAAGGTCTGGAACGGATGGAAGGGCAAGCTGCTGGAAGATCTATTCCGCGCAACTCGCAGCTATCTGAGCGGCGAGTCGTTCCATTTCGACGAGGGCGCCGCGAGCCGCAGGGACAAAGCGCTCGAACTGCTAGGAATAGCGGGCGTCCCTTCCGAAGCATATGACCAATTCCTGTCAGCGCTCGATCCTGCCTATCTCTTCCTGCATGACCCGCAGGAAATTGCCTGGCATGCCGGCCATCTGTACCGGCGCATGAAGTCGCCCGTTCCAGTGGTGAAGGCACGACTTGCTCCAGCGGGTACCGGCATACAGGTATTAGTCTACACAGCGGACCAGAAGGATCTATTTGCCCGCATCTGCGGCTTTTTTGATCGAACCGGCTATAACATTGCGCAGGCTCAAATTCACACCAGCCGTCATGGCTATGCTCTCGACAGTTTCCTGATACTGGATCACGTCAATTCGGATGAAGCGCACCGCGAGGCGATCCGCCACATCGAGCATGACCTGGTACGGCAATTGATGCAGCAGGCTCCATTGCAGCCCCCTCTGCAAGGGCGTCTCAGCAGGCATCTCAAGCATTTCCCGATCAAGCCCGAAATCGATATCGAACGGGATGAAAGGGGCGCCTATCATATTCTCTCCGTCGTCGCCGGCGATCAACCGGGCCTGCTGTCGCGCATCGCGCAGGTGCTGGCGGAATTCGCCATAAGCGTGCACAGTGCCCGGATCAATACCCTGGGGGAGCGTGCCGAAGATACGTTTCTTATTGCGGGAAACGCACTGAATGACACGAGAAGCCTGGTTCACCTCGAAACAAGGCTTCTGAAAGCGTTGCAACTCAGTGAAAAGCTATCAGGAAACCTCTGAACGAGCCCTCGCAGGGTGTGTTGCCGGCCGAATCGGAACCGGATCCGTTGCCGGGATGTCAAAACGCGAGCGCAGCAGGCGTGCAGCATCGACCATTCGCTCCAGCGCAGTGACAACTTCCGGCCAGCGGCGTGTTTTCAAGCCGCAATCCGGATTGACCCAAAGTTGCTGCGGACTGATGACCTGGCAGGCTTTTTCCAGCAGTTCCACCATTTCTCCGGTTTGGGGAATTCGTGGCGAGTGGATATCGTATACGCCGGGGCCGATTTCATTGGGATACTTGAATTCACCGAATCCGTCGAGCAATTCCATCCTTGAACGCGATGTTTCGATGGTAATCACATCCGCGTCCATATTCGCGATAGCTGGAAGGATATCGTTGAATTCGGAATAGCACATGTGGGTATGTATTTGAGTGTCATCTTCCACGCCTGAACTGGATAGGCAAAACGCCTCTACTGCCCAACGCAGATATTCGGCCCAGTCACGTTTTTTCAACGGCAATCCTTCCCGGAATGCAGGCTCGTCGATCTGTATGATTCCTATGCCGGCGGCTTCCAAGTCGGCCACTTCGTCGCGGATAGCCAATGCCAGCTGCAATGCCGTGACGGGGCGCGGTTGATCGTCACGCACGAATGACCACATCAGCATGGTTATCGGCCCTGTCAGCATGCCTTTGACCGGCTTTGCCGTCTGGCTTTGCGCATATCTGATCCAGTCTATCGTCATCGGCTCGGGCCGGTGGATATCCCCATAGAGTACTGGAGGCTTGACACAGCGGGAACCGTAGCTCTGGACCCATCCGTTTTCGGTAAAAGCATATCCGGACAGTTGCTCGCCGAAATACTCCACCATATCATTGCGTTCGGCTTCACCATGGACAAGCACATCCAGGCCGATCTCTTCCTGCTTTTTGATCACCGTCCCGATCTCATTTCGCATCGCTTCGAGATACTGCAAATTTCCCATTTCGCCTTTTTTGTATGCGGCACGCGCATGGCGTATCTCCGGTGTCTGCGGAAATGATCCGATAGTAGTCGTAGGAAGCATGGGCAATAGAAAACGTTGTCGCTGCAGCGCTTGCCGGACGGAAAACGGGCTCTTTCGCGCTTTATCGCGCTGAGTCAGGCGTAGCAGGCGCTCCTGCACGATGGGATTATGTATGCGGCTCGATGCCAGGCGTTCCTGGCGCGCCTCGGAGGAAGCAGCCAATTCCGCGCTGATCGCGCTTTCTCCTTTTTTCAGCCCCTCCCCAAGAATGGCAATCTCCTTCAATTTTTGCACCGAGAATGCCAGCCAGGACCTGATTTCGCTATCCAGACGGGTCTCGAGCGCAAGATCCACGGGGCAGTGGAGCAGCGAGCAACTGGGAGCAATCCATAATTGCTCCCGCAATATCGGATGCACTTGCGACAAGCATTCCCATGCTTTCGCCAGATCGGCGCGCCACACATTGCGCCCGTCTATGATGCCGAGCGAAAGTACTTTATCCTTGGGGTAATCTTCCAGAAAGACACGAAGCTGATCGGGCGCACGGCACAGGTCGATATGCACGCCATCCACCGGAAGACGCTTCAAACGCTGCGCATGATTGCCTATCGCTTCGAAATAAGTGGCGAGCAACAGCTTCGTGCCGGAGTTGCCCAGAACGGCATAAGCCTGATCCAGGCCGTGCAGCCACTCGTCATCCAGTTCGAGCACCAGAGAGGGCTCGTCCATTTGTACCCACTCCACGCCCAGGGACCGGAGCCGGGCCAGAATTTCGCCATAAACCGGAAGGAGACGAGGCAATAATTTAAGACGGTTGAAGCCGGATTCGGTCTCCTTGCCAAGGTGCAAGTAAGTGAGCGGCCCGACCAGCACCACCTTTGGCGAAATGCCGAGGGCCCTGGCTTCTTCCACTTCCTTGAAAAGCTGGGTGGAAGCAATACGAAAGCAGGTCTGGGCATCGAATTCCGGGACGATATAATGATAATTGGTGTCGAACCACTTGGTCATTTCCATCGCGGGCTGGCTTGCGGTGCCGCGGGCCATGGCGAAATACAGGTCCAGCCCTGCTTCGCCGCTGCCTGGATTAAATCGCGCGGGCGCGGCGCCAAGCAGAGTGGTCATGTTCAGCATATGGTCATAAAAAGCGAAATCGCCCGCTGGAATCAGATCGATACCGATTTCCCGCTGCAGGAGCCAGTGCTGCTTTCTGAGGTCCGCTGCGGAGGCCTGCAGCCGGCCGATATCGATATCGCCGTTCCAATAGGCTTCAAGCGACCGCTTCAATTCCCTTTGCGCCCCGATGCGGGGAAAACCCAAGTTATGTGTCAATGCCATTTCCCGACTCCTTGATCGCTCATCGCGAACAGTTGCATGAAATAGCCATTGTGTGGCAGACTAAATTATGAATCAAATGAAATGTTATACAAAATCCATGAATATGGTTCATAATTATGCTTGAACTGCGACATCTGCGCACCCTGGCGGCATTGCATGAAACAGGCAGTGTATCGCGCGCGGCCAAGCGGGTGCACCTTACGCAGTCCGCCCTGTCGCACCAGATCAAGGCGCTCCAGACCCATTATCGCCTCCCCATGGTGCAGCGGCGCGGCCAGTCGGTTGAGCTTACCGATGCAGGGAAACACCTTGTCGCCCTTGCGGAGACAGTGCTGGAAGCGATTCAGGCGACTGAACGCGGCCTTGCAAAAATATCTGAACAGGCATCGGGCAGCTTGCGCATCGCACTGGAATGCCATACCTGCTTCGACTGGCTGATGCCATTGATGGATGCATTCAGGCAGCACTGGCCGGATGTGGAACTGGACCTGGTGTCGGGATTCCATAGCGACCCCATCCGGTTACTGGAAGAGGGCCTGGCGGATGTGGTGATCGGTTCCGAAAATAAGCGGAGGCGCGATATTGCCCACCATCCCCTGTTTTGTTTTGAAATTCTTGCGGTGCTGCCGCCGGATCATGCATTGCGCAGAAAACGGATACTTCAAGCGCCGGATTTCTCCGGCATGACGCTTATTACCTACCCGGTACCTGAAGACCGAATCGATCTGATCCATCATGTGCTAAAGCCAGCCGGAATTCATCCTGAGCGGCGCACCGCGGAGCTGACCGTAGCCATTCTGCAACTGGTAGCCAGCCGGCGTGGAATCGCGGCGCTTCCCAGCTGGGGCCTGAAAAATTACGTGGAACATGAGTATGTGATAGCGCGCCGTATCGGTTCGAGCGGCTTATGGAGCAACCTGTATGCTTCGACGCTGAAGGAAACGGCAGCACGGCCTTATCTTCGCGATTTTCTTGCAACCGCGAAAAATACCTGTTTTGCCACGCTGGAGGGAATCGTCCCCCTGGAGTAAAAAAGCTCGTGAACCTGAGGAACACGAGCTTTTGTCAAACAAGAAGCAATGGAGAGCAAATCATTGTCTGCCTGCTCTCCAATCAATGATTTCAGTGTATGGTTGCTGCCGCTTCGTCCTCGCAAGCAAGATCCGAGCAGTAGTTCTCATAAATTCCGTCCAGGAAACCCCATAGCGCGTCACATGCCCGGGTGGTTGCCGCCAATACTTCTGCCTGTTTTTCGGCGGTATCCGCAAAACGCTCGATCAATGTCCACTCGGCTTGCGAGTGGTATATATCCGCCTCCTGGTGCACCGTAAAAAACTCATAACTGCCCGGGTTGTTCATGCCATAGAACCTGGCCAGTCCGTCAATTTTTACCGCTGCTATTGAAGGAACCTGCGATTCGAACGCGTGCAATGCGGCCAGTCCCGCGTAAAACGGCTGATTCAGGCAGATATCCCGGAACGTGGAAACGAGGTTGGCCGTGTCCGGCAAGGCTTTCGCATTCGCCAGATCCTTGTCGCTCGAACCCAGCGCAAGCGCAAAGGTTTTCCACAGAGCGGGGTGATTCTTTTCGCCATGCTCTTCGCTGATAAGATTTTTCAGCACTTCCTGGCGCACGCTGATATCCCCGCTATTGGTTTCGGTGTGAAGGTGTGGTGTATTGAAATGCACTGCACTCAAGTAAGTCGGTTCGGCCAGGACATTATGGAAATACTGTTCGGCGTAGTGGCGCAACTGCTCCTTGGACAGTTTCCCTTCTGTCCAGGCTATATAGAATGGATGCTTGAGCAGATGCCTGGCGGAAATAATCGAATTGACCTTTTGCTTCAGAGATACATTGGTTGTCATGGTTTTCCTCTTGAACAGAGATAAGTAATCGGTAAGCGGTGGGCATATCATCGCGAAATAATATCGTTAAGTCAAATATTGGTTAGGCATCCGCTTCCTGGCCGTGATAGGCTGCGCAAGCCTTTCCCCATCACTCGTCATATTGCCGGGGATGATGTTTACCAGAGCTTACCCCCCTCACAGAAAATTCATGGATGAACAATCAAGTCTGCTGGCCTTGTTCACGAGCAGTTTCCTGGCTGCGACATTGCTGCCCGGCGGCTCCGAAGCCGTGCTGTTCGGCGTTCTTACAACCCACCCTCAGCTTTACTGGCCTGCCCTGTGCATTGCATCGCTGGGCAATACCCTGGGGGGTATGAGTTCATATGCTATCGGACGCTTTCTGCCTGATGAGAAAGCGCTCCTGAGAAAATCGGCAGGCAATAAACGGGGACTGGAATGGGTGCGCAAGCATGGCAGCCCTGTTCTCCTGCTTGCGTGGGTACCGCTGATCGGGGATCTCATATGCGTCGCCGCCGGCTGGCTTCGGGTCAACTGGATATCGACCATGCTGTTCATGGCTGCGGGAAAATTCTTTCGTTACTGGGCAATCGCCGCAGCAGCCACGACATGAGCGATTCCCTTTCCACCCAAGACTGTCCATCGATCAAGTGGAATACCCGACAAAAAGCCGGCAGAGCCGGCGTGTCGGTGCTCCTCCGCTGCGAATACCTCAGATCAGCCGCTCAACCTCATTTCTGAAGCAGTTTCTGCAATTCGCCACTTTGATACATCTCGGTTACGATATCCGAGCCGCCGACGAATTCGCCATTGATATAAAGCTGAGGGATGGTCGGCCAGTTCGAATAGTCCTTGATGCCCTGCCGGAATTCAGGCTCCGCAAGCACATCCACCGCGAAGATATCGCTTACGCCGCACGCATTGAGCACCTTTACCGCGTGAGCGGAAAAACCGCATTGAGGCGCCTCGGGAGTTCCCTTCATGTAAAGCACCACCGGATGAGCGCTGAGCTGCTGCTTGATGGTTTCCTGTGTAGTCATGCCAATTTCTCCTTCAAATAAGTAAAACCTACCAGCAAATCAGCATAGGGCAAAGCTATTACATTTTCAAGAGGTTTGATCAGCACCTGTCGGAATGCCCGCGATTCCCGGCCTATTGCCGCACGATGGAACCTGGACAAAACCCGCCGCTGACCCGCATGATTCCCGCAAGATCAGGGCAGGTGAAAACGGCGTCATAATCTGCGATATCCAGCAATTCGCGGCATATTTCCGCTTGATCATATCCATGCTCGACCAGCAAGGATCCACTTTCCGCGAGATGAGCCGGTGCAGCAGCGATGATTTGGCGTAGACAGTCAAGTCCGTCTTCGCCTCCCGACAGCGCTATGGGAGGCTCAAAACGCAAATCTCCCTGGCTCAGATGAGGATCAGCACGAGCCACGTAAGGCGGATTTGCCACGATCAGATCAAAAATCTCTCCCGCCACTCCTCCGAACCAGTCGCCTTCGACTATGGATAGATTATCCACATCATGTTGCCGCATGTTCGCCCTTGCGATAGCCGCAGCACCAGGAGAAATATCCACTGCGGTAACGAGAGCCAGCGGACGGCATTTGGCTATCGCGATGGCGATGGCCCCGCTGCCGGTACCCAGATCAAGAATCCGGACTGTCCGATTTGAGGGAATACGCTCCAACGCCAGATCTACCAGCAATTCCGTTTCAGGGCGGGGAATGAGAACCGAGGGGGATACCACAAAATCCATGCCGTAAAACTCGCGCTTGCCTGTGATGTAGGCTATCGGTTCGCCAGCCACTCTTCGTTCGATGAGCTGCCGAAACTTCTGCGCTTGCTCCGCCGTCAATACCTGATCCGAATGGACGATAAGATATGCATGGCTCGCGTCGAGCACTTGCTGCATCAGCATCCGGGCATCCACGTCCCCGATGTGTTGATCCGCCTGGCATAACGCTTCCCGCACTGTAATTCCGCGGATACCGGCGCCAACAGCCAGACGATCAGCCACGGTTCCCGCCAGCACGCGCGCTTGCCAGCAACGTGGAAAAAAATGCAGGAAGGGATAAAAAGGACGAGAAAAGAGAAGGTAAAAGGGAATGCCCTCGAAAGGGATATGGCGGCATGCTCCCGCTACTCGCCCATCGCCGCCAACTGCTCGGCCTGATGCTCGGACACAAGCGCGGAGCATAGCTCGTTCAAATCCCCATCCATGATCTGCTCCATCTTGTACAGCGTGAGGTTGATGCGGTGATCGGTTATCCGCCCTTGCGGAAAGTTATAGGTACGGATTCGCCCTGACCTGTCGCCAGTCCCAATGAGAGACTTGCGGGTAGCCGCCTGCTTGCTTTGCTGCTCCTGCGTTTGCCTGTCGCGTATTCGCGCCGCCAGAACGCTCATCGCCTGCGCCTTGTTTTTATGCTGGGAGCGTCCATCCTGGCATTCGACCACGATTCCCGTAGGCAGATGGGTTATGCGCACGGCGGAATCGGTCTTGTTGATATGCTGGCCACCGGCCCCTGATGCGCGAAAGGTATCGACGCGCAATTCCGCTGGATTCAGCACCACATCCATGATCTCGTCCGCTTCAGGCATTACCGCAACGGTGCAGGCGGAAGTATGAATGCGCCCCTGGGTCTCCGTTACCGGCACGCGCTGCACCCGGTGCCCGCCCGACTCGAATTTAAGCTTGGAATAAGCTCCGTTACCGATAATTTTGGCGATAATCTCCTTGTAGCCGCCAGCTTCGGAAGGACTCTGCGAGATTATTTCGACCTGCCAGCGCTGGCGTTCGGCAAAACGCGCATACATGCGAAACAAGTCAGCCGCGAACAGCGCCGATTCATCTCCGCCCGTTCCGGCACGGATTTCCAGAAAAATATTGCGCTCGTCGCTTGGATCCCTGGGCAACAATTGCTTCTGCAGTTCGGCGCCGAGGTGAGTGATCTTTTCCTTTGCATCCCTTATTTCGGCATCGGCGAACTCGCGCATTTCAGCATCGGCACACATTTCCTGCGCGGTATGTATATCGCGCTCGCTTTGCAGATACGCCTCATAAAGCTCGACCACCGGCGCAATCTCGGCACGCTCACGCGTCAGCTTGCGATAGCTGTCGAGGTTCGCCGTAGCACTCTCACTGCTCAGCATACGATTCAATTCTTCCAGGCGCACGCTTAGTTGCGTGAGCTTTGCGGCAATACTCTTGTTCATTCCGGACGGTGGAGGTGGTACAGTCGGTTGATCAGCTCAACCAGGTCATCGCGCTCGTCTGCTACGGCGTGATTAAGGGCGTAGGAAGGCAGATGCAGAAACTTGTTGGTAAGGCCATTGCTCAGCGATTCGATGATCTTTTGCGGATCCTCCCCCCTTGCCAGGAGTTTTTTCGCACGCTCGGTTTCATGACGCCGATAGCGCTCGGCCTGGTCGCGCAGCGCGCGAATCGTGGGAACCACTTCACGCGATTCCAGCCAGTGCATGAAATTGATTACATTCGAATCGATGATCGCCTCTGCCTGTGCCACCGCCCCCTGGCGTGAATCAAGCCCTTCCCGGACGATTTCGGCGAGATCGTCGACGGAATAAAGAAATACGTCATCCAGTTCCGCCACTTCGGCCTCGACATCTCGAGGAACGGCCAGATCCACCATGAAAATGGGACGATGCTTCCGCGTCTTGATGGCGCGTTCAACCATGCCTTTTCCGAGTATAGGCAGTGTGCTCGCGGTACATGTGACCACGATGTCATTAAGCGCCAGCTGCTCGGGTAGTTCGTTCAGGCTGATCGCCTGGGCATTGAAGCGATGGGCCAGAGCCTGCGCGCGTTCGCTGGTGCGATTGGCAACCGTGATGCGCTTTGGATGCCGCGCAGCGAAATGGCTGGCGCATAGCTCGATCATTTCGCCTGCACCGATAAACAGGACACGCTGATCGCCCAGATCGCCGAAGATGCGCTCCGCCAGCCTTGTGGCGGCTGCCGCCATCGAAACCGAGTTGGCGCCAATCTCGGTGGAACTGCGAACTTCCTTTGCCACAAAGAATGTACGCTGGAACAGCTTGTGCAACAGCATCCCCAATGTGCCGGCATGCTCGGCCGACTTCACCGCATTCTTCAGCTGGCCAAGTATCTGCGGCTCCCCCAGCACCATGGAATCCAGTCCGCTGGCTACCCGGAAAGCATGTTTTACCGCTCTCTCCCGGGGCAATTTATAGAGATAGGGGTCCAGCTCCCGCTCCTGCAACTGGTGGAAATTTGCCAACCAATGGGTTGCTTCATCCGGCTTCTCGGTACTGCAATAAACTTCGGTGCGGTTACATGTTGAAACGATCGCCGCCTCTTTCACCGGATGGTGACGCACGAGGTCATGCAATGCATGCTCCATCGCATCTTCTGGAAACGATACCTGCTCCCGCACATCCAGCGGCGCGGTTTGATGGTTGATGCCAAAAGCAAATAGCTGCATGGAGGACAAATTGGCCACCAGGAAGAATTCGAAAATTCGCTGATTATAGTATTACAAGCGTTTGAATACCATAATCTTAGACGGGTTTACGCATGAAGGAGTTTCGGCTGCATTCAAAAACATGCCGGGTGTCTATGCGGGGATGGGCGGAACCGGCCAAGCAAGCCAGACTGGCTGGCTGGAGTCGCGGTTGTTTCATGCCATGAATGAAAGCACGTCTTACTTCCGTTGCCTATGCCGAGGATCCAAGGTAACTCATGTGTTCATTCCTGGCGGATGAAGCTCTTCCACCACGAGCTTTCGATGCAGGTCATCGAGGAAGCCTCGCTGCCCGGAAAGGATGCGGTGCTGTGCTTCCGCCATATCGAACCATTCGGCGCGATCCACCTCGGGGAATTCCCGGATTGCTCCCGAGCCCCTGGGCCATTCCATGCTGAATGTATTTGAAACCAGACTCGAAGGGTCCCAGTCGCCTTCGGCAGCCCATGCGAGGATATGTTTTCCACTTGGCTGCTTTCTCTGTCCCAGGGGCAGGAATGGTCCGGCAGGCCTATGGCCTGTCTCCTCAAAGAATTCACGCAATGCGGCGCACAATGGGTCTTCTCCTTCCTGATATTCGCCCTTTGCCAGCGACCAGACCCCCAGGTTTTTTCTTGCCCAGAACGGCCCGCCAGGATGGACAAGCAATACCTCCAGTTTGCTGCCTGGTCTTCGATACAGCAAGATACCTGCGCTTGTTTTGGGCATGGTGATTTCGAATGCGAAACAAGTTTAAACAGGGCCTATATTACCTTTCTGCATGGTTGACATACACCGCAGTTATACAGAATGATTGGCGATAAAGGCGCATAAAAGACGGGAGCCAGGATAGCGTGTCACGGGATTCGATCGCCAGTGAGCAAACCGCTCCTCATTTTAAACGGAAAAGAAGGGAAGATTTTTGAGGATCAGTGTTTTTACCAATTTTGGGCTTATCGCCATCATGCTGGGGCTCAGCCTGTTGATACTGCTTTCTTCCCAGGTATTGGGAACGCTGGACGATATCACCCGGGCTGAGCGGCAGAAACACCGGTCCCTGCAGCTTGCCAATGAGCTGTTCCTCAGTTCGGAAGATCTCACCAAGGCCGCACGCAGCTATGTCATTACCGGCGATCCTGTCTATGAGCGTTTCTTTTTCGAGATCCTCGACATCCGTAACGGAAAGCGCCCGCGAGACAAGGATCATTCCATCAGTTACTGGGACTTGAACAGGGACCCAAGCCCAAAGGCCACGGGAAACACAGTCTCCCTGATCGAATTGATGCGAGGCGAAGGTTTTAGCGAACGTGAGCTCGCCCTGCTGCAGCAATCCCAGAGAAACTCGGACAATCTCGTAAATCTGGAAAAGCAGGCCTTCGCCGCAACCAAAGGATTGTGCAAGGACACGTCCGGAAATTTCACCGTGCCCTGCGCACCCGATCGGAAAGCGGCCATCGATTTGCTGTTCGGCCAGCACTACACGGCTGAGAAAGGCAAGATCATGGCGCCCATCCAGCAATTCATGCTGGAACTGGATCATCGCACTCAAACCACCTTGAGCAACCTGCAACTCAAATTTCAGCAACAAATCCTGCTGATACTGGCAGCGCTTTGTACTTCGCTAGTGATCGTCGCGATCGCCACATTCTATATGCGCCGCAAAATCCTGCGCCCGCTGGCGGATCTCAGCCGTCAGGCGAGCAGCATTGCCCATGGCAGCTATTCTTCCCGTTGCGATATTTCCACCCATAACGAAATCGCCGAGCTGGGTGCGGGCTTCAACAGGATGGCTGAAGCCATCGAGCACGAAATCAACAAACTCCGGCAGGTTGAGGAATCGTTACGCGAAAGATTGAAGGAAATCAATTGCTTCTACGCCATTCGCCGCGGGATGGAATCCGGTTCGCTGGAAGAAGTTTGCAAAGTCATTTTTGCGGAACTCATTACCGCCATGCAGTTCCCGCACATTACTGCAATCAAGATCGAGTTGGACGGCAAGCAGTTTTTTTCGGAGAAGTACGAAAAGGATCATGCCCGTGAATTGCGGAAACAGGTCAGGGTCTGCGGCGAACCTTGCGGCTGGATCGTTGTTTTCTACAGTGACGATCAGCCGTTCCTGTTGCCGGAGGAACAAAATCTGATCGATGTCATCGGAGATGACTTGGGGAAGTGGCTGGAGCACAAGCAGGCGGAGGCGCAAATTGTTGTGGAGCGGGAGCTTCGGGCGCGGGATGCGGCCATAAGGGAATTTGCGGCACATGTGGACCGGATGCGGGAGGAAGATCGTAAATATATGGCACGGGAAATTCATGATGAACTAGGCCAGCTTCTGGCAGCATTACGCCTGGAAATATCGTTGCTGAAGAGTGGGGGAGATAATAGAAGCGAAAGAGTCGAAATTATCCGACGCAATGTGTCGGCACTCGTGGACATGGCGGGACAAAGCGTGCGCAATATCGCAGAGCATTTGCGTCCGGCGACGCTGGAGCTGGGGATCATACCGGCGATAAAAAAACTGGCCGATGAATTCAGAAAACATGGCAGCGCCACCTGCTTGTTGCAACTGGCGGAAGAACCGATCGACCTGGATGAAGACCAGACAGTAACGATATTCCGGATCGTACAGGAATCCCTGACCAACGTTACCCGGCATGCGGAAGCAAGCCGGGTGGAAATCGTTCTTTCACAGAACTCCGGCGGACTTCTGGTGGAGGTACGCGACAACGGCAAAGGATTCGATCCCGCGTGCGCTGCGATGCAAAAGTCATTTGGCCTCCTTGGGATGCGCGAGCGGGCGAGCATGCTCGGCGGCAGCATCGATATCGCCAGCGTGCCGCCGCGGGGCACCGTGGTCAGCCTGCGCATACCGGTGCAACGAACGGGATCATCCTAAAAAACCCACGCGCTTGGTCTTCCAATCCGGAAAATATAGAATCAGGATTCAGCTTTGGGTATTTCGATATACTGATACGCGTTTTCTTTGCCAATCCAGTTCATTCTCGCGCGGCGTATCTTCTCGAACAGGCCCTCGAATATCGATCAATACGATGGGGTTGCCATGATAATCAAGGTTTTTCTCGCTGATGACCATAGACTGTTCAGGGATGGATTGAAGAGGATACTCGCGGACACTGCCGATATCGTGGTCGTGGGCGAAGCGACCGACGGTCTGGACGCTCTGGAAAAAATGCGCAACGGCGGCTGGGACGTGGCAGTCCTGGACGTCAATATGCCGGGGTTGAATGGACTCGAAGTATTGAAGCAGATAATGACTGATGGCGCAAAGCACCGTGTGCTGATGCTGAGCACATACCAGGAAGACGAGTATGCCATCAGGACGATACGGGCAGGCGCATCCGCCTATCTTACCAAGAACAGCCCGACCGATCTGCTGATATCGGTAATCCGGCGCCTCGCAAACGGCAGAAAATACATAGACTCGAAGCTGGCGGAAAAACTGCAATTCAACTTTGGCTCGGCGTCAGAAAGGCCATTGCATTCGATACTTTCGGATAGGGAACTGGATGTGCTCAAACTCATCGTCGCGGGAGTATCCCTGACAGAGATCTCACAGAAAATGATGTTAAGTGGAAAAACGGTAAGTACTTATCGCGCCCGCATTCTCGAAAAGATGGATATGCAGAATAATGCGCAACTGGTGCGCTATGCGGCCGAAAACAAATTGCTGGAATAGCCTGGTTTTTGCAGGTTGCAGTGAACCGTACCGGAACCGTTCCTCCGGGGTTGTTGATCCCGGAGGCGGCATCGATGTGTTGAATCTCCGCCCGCTACGCTTCGGAACCCGACCAATACTTGGACTTCCCCGCGGCGAACAGGAACATCCACATCACGAGCACGAAGGGAAACGTGAGCGTGGGCAGGCCCAGCGGTGTCAGAAAACTGGCAAGACCCGCTTGACAAACCACGGTCAGGATACCAGCCAGAAGCGCCAGCATGGCGCTTCTGGCTGTAGGTTTGAGAAATACCCAACCTACCGCCATCATTGTAAGAACGGGATTGAAGGAATACAGGCCCATTTCGATAGCGCTCGAACTGGCTCCAAACAATAAGGGAACAATGATGCCTACGAGGGTGCCGCATGCGGCCATGATGGCTCCGCGCAGGGAAACTATCGCGATGCCAATCAAAAATAGTATGCCAACGATAACGCTGTCCGCAAACATGACTTCGGCAACGCCTTTTGTCAGGGCCGTGAACCACATGTCGGCCGGCAGCGTGCCTGCATCCGTTATGGCTGACGGAATATTGGGTGACGGCAATACCGGTCCGCGCGAAAAGCTTTCGAAAGCATATACCGCGACGAGAAACATCCAGGATGTAAGAACAAAAGGTGAGGTGGAAGCGGGAACATTATAAGGATGAAGTATCCGCATCAACGCCGCCAGCACGACAGTCGAAAGTATCGATGCAAGCACAACATACAGCCACAGTTGCGGCGAGTGCTCCAGAAACAAAAAAAGGCAGGGCCCCACCAGCGTTCCATTGAATCCATATAACCCAGCGTCGATATCGTCTTCGGAGAATCCCATGAGATAGGCGGCAGTGGTACTGCTTATTACACCCACGGTTGCAGCTAATCCGGCTGTTACTCCTCCAATGAAAAGCGCGATCAGAAAAATGAAGCCAGTAACCGCATTGCAACAGAAGAATACCTGGCCGACTCCCCGGAGAATGACGCGTAGAGGGCGAGGAAGAGCGCTGTCGATTTTTAATGACCAGTCCATGATTGACTCCAATTTTTTTCTCTGACGTTTTTTATGGTGGTAGGCAGGTCATGCCTGAAACCCGCGAAACCCGAGGTGCCGGTCCGATATCGACCCGCCCTCTGTTTTGCCTGCAAATTGTCAATGCTGCGCAGCCTTTTGTGCCCTCACTTCGTCCAGCAGTCCTTTTTTAATGATGAAATCGACGATTTGATCGACACCTTCCCCAGTACGGAGATTGGTAAAAACAAACGGCCGATCGCCCCGCATTCTTTTCGCATCCCGGTCCATTACCTCCAGACTGGCGCCGACATGAGGCGCCAGATCGATCTTGTTGATGACGAGCAGGGCGGAGCGCGTAATGCCAGGGCCGCCTTTGCGGGGTATCTTTTCTCCGGCAGCAACATCTATGACGTATATGGTCAAATCGGAAAGCTCCGGACTGAAGGTCGATGCGAGGTTATCGCCGCCGGATTCGACCAGGATCAGATCGAGATCAGGAAAATCGGCAGTCATGCGGGCAATGGCTTCGAGATTGATCGATGCATCTTCCCTGATTGCGGTATGCGGGCAGCCGCCTGTTTCCACACCCATCAGGCGCTCCGGCGGCAATGCATGGGCGCGCAACAAAATCTCCATATCCTCCTTGGTATAGATATCATTGGTGATGACGGCCATTTCGTAGCGATCACGCATTTTCTTGCTCAGCGCTTCGCACAAAGCGGTTTTCCCCGATCCCACGGGGCCGCCTATTCCGACACGTAAAGGATTTGAAGTCTTTTTCATCTTTATATTCCAAATTGTTCTGTTGGGCGATCCCGTCAGGATCGGAAAATACGGCTGTACTGCACTTCGTGCTGCATGGATAGAACCGATAATCCCGGAGCCCAGTTGGACAACTCATCATCGCCAAGGCACTGCGCATGCCGCATCGTCTCTTCAATTACGGGGTGCAGTGAAAGCAGCAAACGCTGGCCGGAAACCTGGCCAAGCGGTACGGACTTCACGCATGCCAGCACCTGGTTCTCGATCATTGAAAACAGCATTCCCAGCAACGCGGCTTCGTGCGGAACGCCGAGAGCCTCGGCAGCGCAGGCAAAAGCGGTTGGCAGAGGTATCTCCGGCTGGCATTCCAGGATTTCAAGCAGTTCAGGATCGGCAATCCTGAGCTCCACTATCAGCTTACTGAGCGAATATCCCATCTGGATGGTTTCCGCCCGGAATTCAGCGGTATCCCGGGCAGCCACGAAACGCTCTGTCCAGAACGTGACCGTTTCCGCGTCGCGAGCAGCGAATCCCTCCAGCAGGCGCCATAGAATGGGAGCCTCGAAATCTCCAACTATTCCCAGCGACTCGATGATCCAGTCGCGCGCAGAGCTTTCGCCGGTAATCGTTTCCGCCTCGATAGCTGCTTCCAGTCCCTGGGAATAGGTGTACGCCCCGATCGGCAGCGATGGGCTCGCGAGTTGCAGCAGACGTAGCAGTGATGTATCGTGCATCGCGGTCATGTCCTGCTTCAGGAATGCTGGTCCGAGGGCCGATGGATTTTCTGGTACTTCGGGATCGGCGCCAGCGGACCATGGGCATGGCTATGGCTATGACTATCCCCATCATGGTGATGGTGGTGGACGCCGCCGCTATATGCACCCGCTTCCGGCTCGAACCGCGCACTTTCCTCCACCACGGTGGCGCCGAGGCCTTCCAGCATTTCCTTCAGCACGCTGTCCTGGTAAATGCGCAGAAAACCATCGCCTACCTCGGTCTGGGTATGGCGGTTGCCAAGATGAAACGCGCACCGAAGCAGGTTGTGCGGCGTATCGCAAACTACCCGGTATGTCGGTTCTTCCGCCGCCACGATCTGGACTATCCGGCCGTCATCTCCCTTGAGCAAGTCATTATGGCGCAGCACAGTACCCCGGGCCGTAAAAATGGCTACCTCTTCTCCCGAGGGAAGCGCCGTCCGCAGCCGGCTGTTTTCGCGAAGCTCGTAGGGAAGTACGAGCCGCGCGAAAACCGCGTCCGCATGCTCTATTTTTGAGTTCAATATGAGCATTTGAGGATCTCAGAACAGGAAGTAGCGCTGCGCCATGGGGAGAACATCCTCTGCCCCACAGGTGAGGAGTTGCCCATCCGCACGAACTTCATAGGTTTCCGGATCGACTTCCATTTTGGGAGTTGCGCCGTTATGAATCATGTCCTTCTTGCGAAGATTGCGCGTGTTCTTGACCGCAATGAGGTTTTTGTCCAGTTTCAACTGGTCCACCAAACCTGCATCTAGCGCAGCCTGCGAGGTAAACGTGAAACAGGAGGTCTTGATGCCGCCCCCGTATCCCCCGAACATATAGCGGTAATGCACCGGTTGAGGCGTCGGAATCGACGCGTTCGGATCACCCATCAATGCTGCGGTAATCATGCCACCTTTCAGTATCATGGATGGCTTGATGCCAAAGAAGGCAGGCCTCCAAAGGACAAGATCGGCATACTTGCCCACTTCGACCGAGCCGATCACGTGCGAGACCCCATGCGTAATGGCGGGATTAATGGTGTATTTGGCGATGTAGCGTTTCACGCGGAAGTTGTCGTGCTTGGCCTTGTCCTCCTGCAGGGTGCCGCGCTGGATTTTCATCTTATGCGCCGTTTGCCAGGTCCGCAGCACCACCTCACCGATGCGCCCCATTGCCTGGGAGTCCGATGACATCATGGAGATGGCGCCCATATCGTGCAGAATATCCTCCGCTGCGATGGTCTCTTTCCGGATGCGGGATTCGGCGAAAGCAAGATCTTCGGGAATATTGGCGTGCAGGTGGTGGCACACCATTAGCATATCCAGATGCTCGTCCAGGGTATTGACGGTATAGGGCCGGGTCGGATTGGTGGATGACGGCAGGACATTATCCAGCCCTACCACCGCGATGATGTCCGGAGCATGGCCGCCGCCCGCGCCTTCGGTATGGAAGGTGTGGATGGTGCGATCCTTCATGGCGGCAACGGTGTTCTCGAGGTAGCCGCCTTCATTGATCGTATCCGTGTGGATGGCGACCTGAATATCGTATTTATCGGCTACGGACAGGCAATTGTCGATGGCGGCATACGTGGTGCCCCAGTCTTCATGCAGTTTCAGCCCGCATGCGCCCGCCAGGATCTGCTCCTCATTCGGTGTTGGCAGACTGACATTCCCCTTTCCGAAAAAACCCGTATTCATTACCATGCCGTCGGATGCTCTCAGCATGGAGTGGATGTGCCAGGGTCCGGGAGTGCAGGTGGTCGCCGCTGTGCCCACCGCCGGACCCGTGCCGCCGCCCAGCATGGTGGTAATGCCATTCATCATGGCATCTTCAGCTTGTTGAGGACAGATGAAGTGAATATGGCTGTCGATGCCACCCGCGGTGAGTATGGATCCTTCGCCTGCGATGATCTCGGTGGCGGCGCCGATGGCCATGGTCACATTGGGCTGAATATCCGGATTCCCGGCCTTGCCGATTCCCGCAATCCTGCCGTCTTTCAGGCCGACATCGGCCTTGACGATCCCCCAGTGGTCGATGATGACGGCATTGGTGATAACCGTGTCCATCACATCCGCATGATTGCGCTGCGACTGGCCCATGCCGTCCCGGATCACTTTTCCGCCGCCGAACTTCACTTCTTCACCATACGTGGTGAAATCCTTCTCGATTTCAACAAAAAGCTCGGTATCCGCGAGACGAATGCGATCGCCGGTAGTAGGCCCCATCATTTCGACATATGTCTGACGGGAAATTTTAAATGTCATTTTCTGCTCCTCTCTAGGTTATTGGCTTCGCGCGCAGTGTTATTTCAGTTTTCCCATTACTTTTTGGTTGAATCCATACACCGTGCGGTCTCCGGATAGCTCCACCAGCTCAACGGTCCGTTCCTGGCCTGGTTCGAAACGCACAGCGGTGCCCGCCATGATATTCAGGCGCATGCCATACGCTGCCTCGCGATCAAACTGCATGGCGGAATTGACTTCGTAAAAATGAAAATGTGATCCGATCTGTATCGGCCGGTCTCCGCCGTTGGAGGCCTTGAGTGTCTTGGTTTTTCTGCCGGCATTCAATTCGATATCGCCGGCTTGTACGAATATTTCGCCTGGAATTAATGGTAGTCTGGCCATCTTGGTCTCCTGATCTAAGGAATGGGGTTATGTACGGTCACCAGCTTGGTGCCATCCGGGAACGTCGCCTCGACCTGAATATCAGGAATCATTTCAGGAACACCTTCCATGACTTCGCCTCGGCTCAGAACGCGCGTGCCTTCCGCCATGAGTTCCGCTACGGAGTGGCCGTCGCGCGCACCCTCGAGTACCGCACAGGTGATCAGCGCCACCGCTTCAGGATAGTTCAGCTTGAGGCCTCGCGCCTTGCGCCGTTCAGCCAGCAGGCCGGCTGTGAAGATCAGCAGCTTGTCTTTCTCTCTTGGTGTCAGGTCCATTGTTTCCTCCTCGGTTAGTTAATGTTTTTTGAGCTCCCAACGCCTTGGCTGCGCGTTAACGGTTGCCCGGAGCCCGCTTCAAGAATGATAGTGCCCTCGGGGGCCCATCATGTGTTCCACATGCGCGGCACCATCGCCTGACGGCCGAGCATCGCCGGTCGAATCAATCCCCAACTGTTGAGCATCACCCGTCTTGCGATTTCGCTGGAATTGCCAAGGTAACGAGCCACAACAAGCGAGGTCAACTGCGAGATACCGAAATCCCCTCTGCGGTCCGAGATTTCGACCGCATTCTCACGGGCTTCATTCAGCAGTTCGGCGGGTACCGGTTTCCCCACCGCAATCAGTGTTGCGCATATGGTATGCCCTCCCAGCCCCAAGGGGTTTTTCATTGCAGGACTTCCTCCCCGGAGCCGGATCTGCTCGAACCAAATCAGTTTTCCATCCCGACGTATGCTGGTCCGCTGTGCAATCTGCCCATCTGTAAAAGATTCGCCCGAAGCAGTGCGCCCAAAGCAGAGAATTTCGCAGCCGATATAGCTTGCTTCCTTTTGCAGTAAAACCTGATGGTCGAGCTCGACATGAACGTTATCGAAAAAGATGGTTTCCTGTGGCACCCACTCAAGCGCACCGCCCGCTCCTATATCGAGTTTTATACCCTGTTGCGACACATGACCGTTGGCCTTGTACCATTTTGCCGCTCCCGGCGTCGTGATTTGCGCGTTTGCCAACCTTCCGGCCTTCACCGCTATTTCGAGATTGTCTCCCCCGACCACTCCACCGGGAGGGTGGATGATCACGGCCTGGCACATATCCGGGCCATCCGGGTAAAAAGGCTTCTGCACCAGCAATGGACCGAAATGATCTTTACCGACAAGACGTGTTTTACCCGCATCGTGCTGAAAATCGAGAGATAGCCGGGCCCGAAGCGGCTTGTCGGGCTCCGGTAACCGGGGACCCATGGAGTGGGCCATGGGATATAAACGATGAACCGAAGCGCCAGCGTTCCGGTTCCGCCTGCTTTCAGCATCTTTCTGATTATTGCCAGATTGCATTTTTTAATTTTTTATTTAGCGGTTCAGGAAACATTTCCAAACAGCCGCTTAACGTACAAGCAGCGGCTCATGTCATTCCGAGAAGCAAACATCTGCCTGGCATTCACGCATTCTCACCGGAACTGGAGAAACTACATCTGTAGCTGAAACGACAATTTGAAAACATCCACTTTGTTGCCTGTCACGTCAGGCGCGTAGTTCAAGCCTTTGGTATACAGGTCGCCATGCTGGTAATAGGCGGAGATACGCGCGTTGAACCCGTCTATGATGTAGTTGACCCCGCCCTCGATCTCCTCTCGGTTGCTGCTGTGGTTAGGCTGGATGCTGGTGAATCTGCCATACGGCTGGAACTTTCCGATGCCCACCTTGACGGGAATCAGATAAAGGCCCGTGACTGTCCATGACTTGCCATCGAACATGCAGAAACAACCCGGGTCGGCGAATGCGGCGGTATTGTAATTGGCATAGAATTGCTTATATTCGCCGTTGAAGGTAACGACCCCCAGGTTCCTGGGCAACACCTTTTCAAAAAGCGCGTCCCCTACCAGACCCAGGAAGTCGCTGCGGTTGGCGAACGATCCGGCGCCGTTCCTTTGATAGGATGCGCCAAACGCCAGCGCCAGGATATCGCCGGCCTTGCCAAAATAGGTGCTGCTGGTGTAATACCCCGGGTTCTTTTCCGGGTTCAGGAAGTTATAGGTAAACCGTCCTGCCCACAATACGTCGTTTCCCTGGTTAGGGCCAAGGGTGGTAGACGACTGCAGGCCGCGATATACGCCAACGGCGTAACCCAGCGTGCCCTTGATGAACCCGGGCTCCAGGCTTCCCCAAAAGGTGCCGCCGTCGTCACGACCATAGCGGCCTGCTCCGCCGCTGCCGAACTTGGTGCTGAAGTCCTGGGAGAAAAATGGCGTTTTGAAGGCGTCATGCGTCGCCTGGAAGAAAGGACCGCTTAACTCGCCACGCTCCGTGGGGACCAGCATACGGCCACCCCAGAAATTCACGTAACGGTTGATCTCGACTTTTCCAATGGCGTCCAGAATATTGTAGGACATTTTCGGATTATCGTTGGGCCCCTGGTTGTTACAGAAAAAACACTCGGTATTGATCTCAAACTTGACATACTCGTGAACCTGCCCGTTTAAATACAAACGAGCATTGTCTATGCTGAAGAAGCCATTGTAGTCGCGATTCTGCGCCCACACACCCGAACCGCGAAACCCCATGCCAACAGTCATCCACTTGGTCTCGTCGACCTGGTACTTCGGTCCCCTCGGGAGTTTGAAATCGTCGGCGCTTGCCATCTGTATTGAAGACAGGCAAGCGATCATCAAAACTGCCAGAAACGCTATCCAGACACTGGCATGATCTCTTTGCTTTTTGCTGTTACTTTTTTGTGAAACGTTATAAACCGGAGCTGATCTGTAGCTGGTCACTTTGATATCTCCCTTCTGGAACCTTCATTTGCAGGTTGCTTTCTTGTGCTCGTCGAACCGGTGGCGCAAACGGAGAGTTCGGGGAAACACTCTATCCTTTGGCCGAGTTCACCTGTTGTCCATCCGATCTTTCTGATGATCAAAAAGCGTATCAAAAAGAAAAGCGCAAATATGTAGGGAATTGCTGACAGGATATGAAGTATTAGGAATATGTAATACGCCAAACTGCTGCGGGGACAAGAGTAAATAGGGCAGATGCTGCCCATAGTCTTTTCGAACCAGACCCATGCGCAAGCTGCTCGGCGTCATGTCATGTTTGCCCTTTATGCTTTTTCCAGCCCTAATCGCGGCTTCCGATTTCCGATAGCAGCAGAAGTGGAAGGACGGAAGAAATAAAGCAGGCCAGATCGATCTGGCTGGTATTCCGGATGTCCCGTTCAAAAAGGGGGTTGCCAGATAACTGCTGATCCGTTTCTCTCGCTTTGACTGCGACATACCCCATGGAGATGATCAGACATGAAAACCGCCATCAAACCCCTTCTCGCTATCGTTGCCATCATCCTCGCCATGCCGGCGACGGCTGCCGACAGCAAGCTGGTCGGCTGGGCCATGCTTCCCGCAGCCACCTTTGCCGATGGCCCGACTTCGGGTCAGTTTGCCAGCGCCAATCCTTACGGGACCAATCTCCCCCCGTACGCCGACCGGCAACCGGTTCAGGGTTTTTCGGCCGTCCTGGAGGGTCCCGGAAAGGATACCTTCCTGGTGATGACTGACAATGGATTCGGCGCCCAGGCCAATTCCGCCGACACGTTGCTACGCATGTACGCTTTGAAGCCGGACTTCAGAACCGTATCCGGCGGCACTGGCACCGTTTCCGCCGCAGACTTCACGCTGGGCACGGAATTGCACAGGTTTTCCAACCCCAGCCGGATCACGCTCAATGATACCAATCACAAGCTCGAAATCCCGATTCAAGCCGATCTGGAGAATTACTACAACGATACCGGCAAACCGGTTGTCGATCCGGACATCCGGTTTGGGCGCCTTTTGACTGGCGCCGATCTGGACACCGAGTCGGTCCGCCGCGACAAAAACTGCCATCTCTGGTTTGGTGACGAGTTTGGGCCTTACCTTATCAAGACCGATATGTCCGGCACTGTTTTACGCAACGAGATTTCGCTGCCGGGCGTCTACGCTCCCCAGCACAAGGATGTCGTCGCTGGCACTGCCACTGCCAATCTTGGCAGCTCTGGCGGATTCGAAGGCATGGCGATCAACGAGCGGGGCGACAAGCTGTATACCCTGCTGGAAAAAACCGTTACTGGCGATCCAGCCGGGACGCTGCGCATCAACGAGTTCGATATCGACGACGAGGCCTATACCGGGGCCGGCTACGCCTATCCGCTGGACTCGGAACGCAACGCCATAGGCGACATGACTGCCATCGACGATTACCGTTTCCTGATCATAGAACGTAATGGCGATACCGCAACCAGCGGAACGCCCTTCAAGAAAATATTCATGATCGACCTCAGAAACGTTACCAGCGCCGGCACGCTCGAAAAGACCGAGGTAGTGGATCTGATGAATATCGCCGACCCGGACGACCTGAACCACGACGGAAAGACGACATTCACCTTCCCATACGTAACGATCGAGGATTTATTGATCCTCGATTCCGAAACCCTGCTGGTGATCAATGACAACAACTTCCCCTATGGCGGCGGCCGCGAACTGGCATCAGACAATACCGAACTGCTGAAGATCCGCCTTGCGAAGCCGATTCCCGGCTTCAAGCGTCATCGCCACTCGCAAAGCGAAGCTACGGCCAATCGGTGTGAAGTCCGCGAAGGACACTCCGGCCGCGGCCATTGATAAGTGGTCACGCTGCTTTCCGGACATCGCCGGCGGTATCCGGGCGAACCCGCTCGGCCGAAATGGCCGGGCGATCGCCGCTGAAAGCCATGCAGTCATGCTTCCCATACACCAAATAAACCCCCTACTGGAGACAAACCCGATGATTTCCATCTTGAAGCCCCTGGTTGCCCTGACAGGGCTGGCCCTGGCTGGTGCGGCTGCCGCAAATTGCACTGGCAATGTCGTTATCGGGGAAGGCCCCTCGCAGATCGCTACTTCGGTAGCAAATAAAGCCGTCGGGGGAACGTGCCTGAACGATCTGATCATCGACACCGAAGCGGAGGGCGCCAACTACGGCAATCATGGCGAATTCGTCGCTCGCCTCTCGAAACAGGCAGGCGAATGGACTCTGCAAAGAGCGCTCAGCCCGAAAGAAGCCGGCGCGCTACTGGCAGCCGGCGCGCGATCCGACGTCGGCAAGACCCTGAAGGTACGCATGATCGCCTTCAACGACTTCCATGGCAACATTGATGGAGCCAACCTGAACTTCACCAGTGTGGTGGATGGCATTCCCGCCCGCACGCCTGCTGGCGGCGTGGATTACATGGCTGGTCTGGTGCGGCAGCTCAAGGCCAGCGCTCCCAACAGCGTGGTGGTGTCCGCAGGGGACCTGATCGGCGCCAGTCCGCTCAATTCGGCGCTGTTCCATGATGAGCCCACGATCGAAACCATGAACCGCCTCGGCCTGGAGTTCAACGCCGTGGGCAACCATGAATTCGACGAAGGCCGCGAAGAACTGCTGCGCATGCAGAACGGAGGCTGCCATCCTACCGATGCCAATAGCTGCCAGGGCAACAGCGTCGGCACCCCCTATCCGTTCGAGGGCGCCAAGTTTGAATTCCTTGCTGCCAACGTGGTGGATGTCGCCAGCGGTAAAACCCTGTTTCCTGCTTATGGCGTAAAAAACTTCAAGGGTAATCGCATCGCTTTCATCGGGATGACCCTGGAAGGCACACCGAGCATCGTTACTCCTGCCGGTGTCGCCGGCTTGGCATTCAAGGACGAAGCGGACACTGTCAATCAGTTGATCGGCAAGCTAAAACATGACGATATCCACGCCGTTGTCGTGCTGATCCACGAAGGCGGACTGGCAACCGGCAGCATCAACGGCTGCGACGGCATTTCGGGGCCCATCGTCGACATCGTCAAGCGGCTCGACGATGCGGTGGACCTGGTCATTTCCGGCCATACCCATCAGGCATACAATTGCGCTCTGCCAAACAGCAATGGCCGCGCCATCCCGGTCACCAGCGCCGGTGCATTCAGCCGCCTGCTCACCCAAATCGATCTGACCCTGGATACCAGCACCAAGGACGTTGTCGCTGTCAACGCCCTAAACAAGCTGGTAGATCGCGACAACGTGCTGCAAGCCGGCGACCCCATCCAGCCCGTGGCGGAGATCAGCACCATCGTCGCCAACTACAATGCGCTCTCCGCGCCAATCTGACCTACGCGGAGAGCGCCGCTGGCGAAGGCGACGGCAATGTCACGTATGGCGAAGCATTTACCGTGCAGCCCTTCGGCAACAGCCTGACGGTAAAAACCCTCACCGGCCAGCAACTTTATAATTTGCTCAATCAGCAATGGGCCATTGGTCAATTTGCCGATGGCGGCCGTACTCTGCAAATTTCCAATGGCTTCACCTATCAGCACACTTTCCAGCCGAACGCGAGCCCGCTCGGCGCAAGCTACGTTTGCGACGGATCGCTGAAACTCAATGGCATTCCCATCGATAAAGCAGCAAGTTACCGGGTGACCATGAATTCGTTCCTGGCTAGCGGCGGCGACAACTACGGCGTATTCAACCTGGGCACCAAGTTGGGCGGCGATGTCGATCTGGACGCGCTCGAAGCATACTTGCATGCCAACCCCGACGGCGTTGCGCCGGGACCGCAGAACCGGATTCAGAGCGTCGCTGCCTGCAATTGATCAACGGTGTCGAATGATATCGATATGATTGTAGCGCCGGGAGCCTCGCCCTATATGGGGCGAGGGGTGGCTGATGCGGATTAATGTCTCCATCGAGCAGCATGCTCTTACCCTATATATAAGGTGCTGCGAGCGTTGCCATGGAAAAGTCTACAAGCGACTCATTAATAGCAACTTATCAAATTTCAAGAGGACGTTGCGTTCCGTTAATCGTGGCCGGCCGGCAATACTCGTCGGGAGGTGTTCCTAATTGATCTGCATTCAATAACGGAGCTGCAATGATTTGCTCCAGCAATGCCTCTTGTTTCGGATAAATTTCCAGCGTTTCTTCGAGAAGATGCAGCAGGCGTAGCAATTCTGAAGTAAACTCAGGCGGCCAATTGGTGGGCGTGATATCGTCAAGCGGAGAGGATTTTTTCCCTTTGCGGTTCTTCATGCGGTAACCGAGCCAGGATTGCACCACCTTAAGAGTTTATCCACAAATAACTTGCCAAATTTACCGGATTCACCGACCATGACGCTTTGGTTGAGGAGTCCTGGAAAATGGCGCAACGTTTGGCAAGCTGGAAGGTATCGGATGAGTT